>Ga0247807_10001115_pt1 | contig 16268 bp, 20 predicted proteins | sample UWRJL074202C1_FD_179931 | JGI IMG/M metagenome (GOLD analysis project Ga0247807, IMG submission 179931) | Plant litter microbial communities from Arlington Agricultural Research Station in Wisconsin, United States - UWRJ-L074-202C-1 | ecosystem: Environmental > Terrestrial > Plant litter >...
CTGGATGGACGAGGTGCTCGCCGCCGACGACCCGCTGACGGACAGGTCGCGGGCGATAGCCCTCTACTTCACCCGCGCGATCACCTTCTGGCAGGACCCGGACGGTCTCGTCGTGGGCGGCCTCACCGAGAGCGCCGAGCTGTTCCGCACCGTGCAGGAACCGGGCGGCGAGGCGCTCGCGCGGGTGTCGCTCGCGCTCGCCCAACTGGCGGCGGAGCAGCCCGACGTCGCCCGCGCCGACGAACAGCTCGAGATCAGCCTCGCGCTGTTCCGCCAGTCGGGCGACCTGTGGGGCGAGTCGATGGCGCTGGTCACGCTCGGCAGGGTCGGGCTGTTCCAGAACCGGGTGCACGGTGCGTGCAACCGCTTCGAGGAGAGCCTCGCGATCACCCGCGGCCAGCACGACGAACTCGGCGAGTGCATCGCCCTACATCACCTCGGTTGGGCCCGCCTCCTCCTCGGGGAGCTGGACGTGGCGTCCGGATGCTTCGAACAGAGCCTGTCGATCGCCGCCCGACTGGCGCACGACGACGGTGTGGCCTACGGGCTCGAGGGGCTCGTCGCCGTCGCGGCCTCGACGGGCCGGATCGCCCGCGCCGGCCGTCTGCTCGGCGCCGCCGAGCGACTGCGCGAGGAGAGCGGGCTCTACAACGCGCCGGCGTTCTCCTTCCACCAGCGGCTCGTCGACGGCATCGAGGCCGGCCCGGCCGCCGAGCAGTTCGCGACCGCGCGCTCCGAGGGGCGCCTGCTCACCATCGGCGAGGCGATCGGCGAGGCGCTGAGTGAGGCCGTCGCGTGAAGCGCGACGACGCGATCCGCCCGTACACGCGCGTCGTCGCGGCGATCGTGCTGCCGTTCCTCGTCGTCGCCTGGGTACTGCTGTACCTGCTGCCGAACGACACAGACACGCTGTTCGCCTGGACGATCGTGCCATCGCTCACGGCGATGCTGCTGGCCGCGGCGTACGCCGGAGGGGTGTGGTTCTTCGTCTCCGTGCTGCGGGCCAAGCGTTGGCATCGGGTGAAGTACGGGTTTCCGGCGGTGCTCGTGTTCGCCGTCCTCCTCGCCGCGGCCACCCTGCTGCACTGGGATCGCTTCCACTTCGGCCACGTCTCGTTCGTCACCTGGGCCACGCTCTACTTCACGACACCGGTGCTCGTCGCCGTGGCGATAATGCTGAACTGGCGCGCCGACCCCTCCGCCGCCGACGAGCGCGACTACCGGATCCCGCTGGCGCCGCGCGTGATGGTCGCGGGGGTGGGCGCGGTGTCGCTCGTCTGCGGTCTGGTGATCTTCGTGGCCCCCGGCATCGTCGCCGGCGTCTGGGCATGGGAGCTCACGCCCCTCACCGCCCGGGTGGTCGGCGCCGTGCTCACCCTGCCGGGGGTCGTGAACCTCTGGCTGCTGGCAGACTCGCGCTGGAGCGCGTTCCGCTCGATCTTCCAGGCGCAGATCGCGAGCCTGGTGTTCATCACGGCGGCACTCGTGCTGGCGCGGGGCGACCTGGCAACGTCGGGTCTCGCCGCACCGGCCTTCGTGCTCGGCATCGCCGTGTCGCTCGTCGGGTTCACCGCCTTCTACCTCTGGTGTGAGCGCCGCAGCGCACGCACCGGCTCAGCCGTGGGCGAGTAGCTGCACGCCGATCACGACGAGTCCGAGCAGCAGCAGCGCGGCGAACACCGCGAGCTTCGTCCACCAGGTCAGCCGCGACCGGAACACTGCGATGTAGCCGACCGCGCCGAGCGTGAGCGCCATCACCCAGATCGCGATGCCCAGCGCGATCTCGATCGGCACGAGGCCGGCGACGGCGAACAGCAGCACGACGACCGGCAGCGCCACCGTGGCGAGCGCCCCAGCGGAGACCCGCACCAGGTAGCGCAACTCCGCGGCATCCGGGAGGTGGGTGTGCACGGCGAGGTGGGCGATCACCTCGGAGACCAGGCCGGCGAGTCCCGCGCCGATCGCCGCGACCAGCAGCGACCCGACCGCGGTGAGCGGATCGACGTCGGCGGCGTGGGTGCTCAGCGCCAGCAGCACCGCGAGTCCGATGAACGTGACGTACACCCGCTCCTTCAGATACGGCACGAGCTGGGCGGGCGTGGGGCGGGGTGACGTGTCCATCGGGCTAGTCTGCGCGAGGGCGGGTGGATACGATAGCCGCGACTCGGTCGCTCCCGAGCGGGTCGCACGCAGGTCTCGGTACAGCCCCAAGCGAAAGCGAGCACGCAATGTCGTCGATCAGTCCGTTCCTGTGGTTCGACTCGGAGGCCGAGGAGGCCGCGAACTTCTACGTCTCGCTGTTCCCCGACTCGCGCATCGTCTCGGTGGCCCGGTATCCGGACGGCGCCCCGGAGCCCGCGACCCCCGGGGAGGCGATGTCGGTGACGTTCGTGCTCGACGGACTCGACTTCCAGGCGCTCAACGGCGGCCCGCAGTTCGCGTTCACGGAGGCGATCTCGCTGTACGTCACGGCCGAGACGCAGGACAAGATCGACTTCTACTGGGATGCGCTCACGAGCGACGGGGGAGAGGCCGGGCAGTGCGGCTGGCTGAAAGACAGGTGGGGCCTGTCGTGGCAGATCGTCCCACCCGCGCTCGGCGAGCTGCTGGGCGACCGCGACGTCGCGCGGGCGGGGCGCGTGATGCGGGCGATGCTGGGGATGCAGAAGATCGTGATCGCCGACCTCGAGAACGCCTGACCGCTCGGCGCGGCTAGTCGCGGTGCGGGGGACCTATGCGCAGCACGTCGTCGGCGGGCAGCGACACCTCGGCGGTCGCCTCCTCCTCTTCCGGCTCGGGAAGAGCGAGGCGCACGGTGCACGTCGACTTGTCGAGGTCGACGATGACGAACCGGCGCCACTCCCAGTCGTCCTCCGGCGCCCTCAGGTCGAGACCGCTCTGCGGCATCGGCCGTGGGGCGCGCGCCCACCAGTAATTGGCGAGAGAGGTGAGGCCGCGGTCGGCGAGAACCGATTCCGCCTCGGTGCGTGTGCCCGCCTCGCCGAGCGGGTGTCCGATCAGGTTCAGCGGCACGAAAGTGCCGTCGTCGACGGGATCGAGGTACCCGGTGAGATCCCCGTCGCCCGGACGGTGGAAGGCTATCCAGTGCTCTGCCACGCCACGAACGTAGCACCGCCGTTCCGGTTTGTCTCGGGGGGTGCATAATCGGGGAATGGCTGCCCAGCGCGGATTCGACCGGATCGTCAATCTGAGTGACGCCGTGGTCGCCATCGCCGCGACGCTGCTCGTTCTGCCTCTCGTCGACACGGCGTCGAGCGTCGACACGGCCGGCGCCGCGGGCCTGCTCGCCGACCACTGGAACGACCTCTTCGCCTTCGTTCTGAGCTTCGCCGTGATCTGCCGGTTCTGGCTGGTACACCACGCGATGTTCAACCAGCTGGTCGGCTTCACGACGCCGCTGCTCTGGGTCAACTTCGTCTGGATGCTCGGCATCGCGTTCCTGCCCTTCCCGACCGAGCTCATCGCGTTCTCCGGCGTGGACCACCCTGTGGCCTCTGGGCTCTACGTCGGCACCATGCTCGTCACTTCCGCCGCCAGCACGGCGCAGCAGTGGATCGCCATCCGCACGCCGTCGATCCAGGCCGAGGATGTGCGCGGCACGCTCACCATCGCTCCCGGCCTCTCTGCGACTGCGGCGCTGCTGGTGATTCTCGTCATCGTGCTGGTGCTTCCCGACGTGGGCCTGTGGGCGCTGCTGCTGCTGGTCCCCGCGGGGTGGATCGGCGCGTTCGCGGCCAGGCGCATCCGCGGCCCCGGCGCCGTCTCTGAGTAGTCCTCGTACGTGACGAGGCTTTCTCAGACATACTGGGAGGGCAATCACACCCACCCAGGAGAGCTCACATGGATACCCCCCTGCCCCCGGATGCGATCGTGACCGGCGGAATCATCGCCGTTGTCGTCGTCGTCGTTCTCATCGTCCTACTCACCCTCTTGCGCGGCATCAAGGTCGCCAAGCCCGACGAGGCGATCATCGTCACCTCGAGGCAGAAGACCGTCAAGAAGACGGGCGACGCCGAAGACGAGAACGGCGGCCAGCGAGTGGTCTTCGGCTCGCGGGTGTTCGTCATGCCCATCGTCGAGGCTCACTTCAAGCTCAGCCTGCGCAGCCGCCAGCTCAACGTGCAGGCGACCGCGCAGACCAAGGACGCCATCACCATCAAGGTGAACGCCGTCGCCGTGGTGAAGGTGGGCGGGTCGGAGTCGATGGTGCGCGCCGCCGCCCAGCGATTCCTCAACCAGCAGGACCAGATCGAGACCTCGACCGAGGAGGTGCTGAGCGGTTCCGTCCGCTCCATCGTCGGCCAGCTCACGGTGACCGAGATCATCACGAACCGCTCCGCGCTGCAGGGCCAGGTGCTCGAGGCCGTACGCGAGTCGCTCGACGTTCAGGGCCTCCAGATCGACACGCTGCAGATCAAGGAGATCGACGACGACAACGGCTACATCCGCGACCTCGGTCGCGCCGAGGCCGCCCGCGTGAAGCAGGTCGCCGAGATCGCCGAGTCCGTCTCCCGCCAGGCCTCCGAAGAGGCACGCATCTCGGCCGACCAGGCTGTCGCCGAGCAGCAGCGCAAGCTCGACCTGCGCAACGCCGAGATCCAGAAGGAGACCGACAAGGCCCGCGCCGAGGCGGCCGCCGCTCGCCCGCTCGCCGAGTCGATCGCCCAGCAGGGTGTCATCGCGCAGGACGAGATCAACGCCGCGTCACGGGTGGGTCTGCGCAAGCAGGAGCTCGACGCGGAGATCCGTGCCGTCGCCGACGCCGAGGCCTACTCGGTGCTGAAGAATGCCGAGGCGAGTGCCGCGGCGGCCGTCGCTGCCGCAGACTCCAACCGCGACGCCCGAAAGGCGAGCGCCGAGGCCGTCGAGGCCGAGGGTATCGCCGAGAAGAACCGTCGTATCGCGGCCGCGGAGGCGCTGCGAGCCGAGGGCGAGGCCGAGGCCAACTCGATCCGCGTCAAGGGCTCGGCAGAGGCCGAGGCGACGCGGGCGAAGGCCGAGGCGCTCGAGGAGCGCGCCGACGACCTCCTGCGCCAGCAGGTCATCGCCCAGCTGCCCGAGATCGTGCGTGCTGCCGCCGAGCCTCTCGCGGCGATCAAGAACATGACGGTCATCTCGTCCGACGGCGGCGGCTCCGAGCAGGTGGGGCAGAACGTCGCCTCCCAGCTCGCGACCTCCACCCAGATCGTGCGCGACCTGACCGGCATCGACATCGCCGAGATCGTCACCGGCCGTGCGACGGGCACCGCCGTCGGCGACGCCCTCGGCGCACAGCTGCCCCGTCAGCAGGCGGGCGCCGCGAAGGCGCCCAAGGTGGCGAAGGCGTCTACCGAGCCGACCATCTGATCGTCGCCGCACCGAGAACCGCCCCCGCCGTCTCGGCGGGGGCGGTTCTCGTTAACGGTCGCTGAGCCCGCCTACGGTCGCTGAGCCTGTCGAAGCGAGCCCGCCTACGGTCGCTGAGCCTGTCGAAGCGAGCCCGCCTACGGTCGCTGAGCCTGTCGAAGCGCCTCCAACCGCGCGATCCGCCCCCGCGCGGCGACCTCCGACGTCGACCTCGTGCCGAGCAGGTACCCGACGAAGCGCAGCACGAACCCGGTCGCCCACACCACGGGCAGCGCGGAGCGGCGCAGCCCGAGCATCTCGCGGTACTCGCGCGGGATCGACGCGACGGCGCCCGCGAACAACACGCGGTACGCGGGCATCATGCTGCGGCGCAGCGGCGGATTGCGGATGAACCGGACCGCCTCCGCGACGCGCTCGTCGCTCTTCAGGACGCCCGCCTCGGAGAAGCCGCGCAGCTGACCGCGCAGCTCGGCCTCCGACCGTGGCGGGTCGACGACCCCGACCAGCTCCCCGGCCTTCGCCCACTCGCGCACGTACGCGTCTGCGCCGCCGGGGATGGCCCCGCCCCACAGTTCGTGGCAGGCGAGGAAGGAGTCGGTGAAGACCACGTGAACCCAGGAGAGCAGCTCGGGGTCGCCGGCGGAGTACGGCCGGATCTCGCCCCGCGCATCCGTGTAGGTGCCCTTCACCCTCTCGTGGAAGCGGCCGACGCGCGACGACTCTGTCACGGCGACCCTGGTGTCGGCGAAGGTCACGGTGACGAGCCACTGGATCGTGCCCGACAGGCGCCCGAGCGGGTCTTCGCGGTAGCGCGACCAGTCGTGGACGCCCGCCATCGCACCGGGGTGCAGCGTCTGCATGAGCAGCGCGCGTATACCGGCGACGAGAGTGGGGATGCCACCGTGCACGGCCCACGACGCCGATCCAGGGCCGAAGAACCCGGCGTCGTCACCCTCTGCAATGCGGTCGACCCAGCGCGGCTTTCCGTCGCTCGTACCCGAGAAGGTCGTGAGCAGGTGGGAACGCCAGCTGTCGACGAACCGGCTCACGAGTAGTCGGCACCCGGCCGTCCGGCTTCGCGGTACTCGTAGCCCTCGGAGTCGTCGTTGACGAGCTCCCAGATCATCTCCTCGTCGTCGAAGTCGCCCCCGACGGCTCGGACGAAGCTCTTCTGGGGCAGACCTCCGATGAACTCAAGTTCGACGGTCTCGGTGCCGGCGCTGCCGACGAGGCGGGCTGTGTAGGTTGAGTCGCTCATGTCCCGACGATACGTCGCCGGATCGCCGCTGGCTAGAGCTGGCGTTCGCCGAGCAGTCGCTCTATGTCGCGTCGGTCCTTCTTCGTCGGCCGTCCCGCTCCGCGGTCGCGCACCGCGGTCACGACGCGCTCCTCCCTGGGCGGCGGGGGCGGCGTGAGGTCGTCGAAGCATTCGGCGGCCACCGCGGCGCTCACGCGCTTCACGATCAGCCGGCGCACGATCAGGATGCGCTCGCCCTCCCCGGTGCGCACGCGCACCTCGTCGCCGATGCGCACCGACTGTGCGGCCTTCGCGCGCTCGTCGTTGACCCTGACGTGGCCGGCCTTGCTGGCCGCGGTCGCCGCCGACCGGGTCTTGAGCACACGCACGGCCCAGATCCAGCTGTCCACGCGGACCGTGCTCGGCCCGCCGGGAGGCGTCGCGGCGTTCACTCAGTCCCGCTTGCTCGCGGCTTCGCGCGCCTCGCGCGCCTCGCGCGCCTCACGCGCCTTACGTTCCTTGCGGGCGGCCTCGGCGACGGCGGCGACCTCGGGGGTCGGCGCGCTTCCGCCGAGCCTGGCCGGCTGCCACCAGGCGCCGGTGCCCTCGTCGGGGTAGCGCTCCTGCAGCGAGTGCACGAGTGCCTGCAGTCGATCGCGCAGCTCGGTGGTGACCTCGGCCGCGTCATCCGTAGGCTTCGGGCTGAACGGAGCACCGACGGCGAAACCGATCGGCAGGCCGAACTTCTCGCGCAGCGTCGACCCGGCCGACTTGGTCAGCAGTCGCTGCCCGCCCCAGACCGCGACGGGGATGACGGGAACGCCGGCCTCCGCCGCCATCCTCACTGCGCCGGTCTTGAGGTCGCGCACCTCGAACGAGGCGCTCACGCCGCCCTCGGGGAACACACCGAGAACCTCGCCGTCGCGCAGCGCCTGCACGGCGAGACGGTAGGCGTCGGCTCCGGCCGACATGTCGACCGAGATGTGGTGCATGCCGCGGAGGAAGAACCCGACCGCGGGCTTGTCGAATGCGCCCTTCTGGGCGAGGAAGCGGATGTGCCGCTTGTTGCGCTTGAACATCATCCACTCGACCAGGGCGAAATCCATGTAACCGAAGTGGGTGATCGCGAGCACGGCACCGCCCGTGTCGGGCAGGTTCTTGCCGCCGGTCACGGTCGGTTTCAGCCTCAGCAGTCCGAACAGTGTGCGTCCGAGACCGACGGCCGTGCTGTAGATGGGCTCCGCCCCGTGCTTCGTCATTGCCTCAGGATAATCCGGTTCGCTGGACGCGCGATCGTGACCCGGCTTTGGTGTTGAAAGTTAGGGATGCCATACTTAGGCAATGCTTACTTCCGCCGCGACGGAGACCATCGTGCCGGATTCCCGGCCGGCCTACCGCCCGTTCCGTGTCCGCGTGCTGCGGGTGAACGTTCTCAGCGAGCACTTCACCCGGGTCACGTTCACGGGCGACGACCTCGACACCTTCGGCAGCCTCGGCCTCGACCAGCGCATCAACCTGGTCTTCCCGATCGACGGCGTCGGCCTGAGCGACTGCGGCTGGGACGACGAACAGCCCATGATCGAGGGCCACTGGTACTCGCAGTGGCGGGCGCTGCCGAACGAGGTTCGCAACCCGCTGCGCGTGTACACGGTGCGGGCGATCCGGCCGCGTGATCGCGAGCTCGACGTCGACTTCGTCGTGCACGGCGACGGCCCGGCCGCGCGCTGGCTCGCCGCGGCCGTGCCCGATGACGAGATCATCGTGATCGGTCCCGACGCCCGCAGCGAGAACTCGCACGCCGGGAGCGACTGGCACCCGGGGGCTGCCCGCAACCTCCTGCTCGTGGGCGATGCGACCGCGGCACCGGCCATCGCGTCCATTCTCGAGGCGCTTCCGCCCGAACGCGCGGCGCACGCCATCATCGAGGTTCCGGATGCGGCCGACGCCATCGCGATCGATCACTCCTCCCGGGTGTCGGTCACCTGGATCGAACGGGGCAGCGCCGCACCGGGCGCCACCCTGCTGCCGGCCGTTCACGACTGGGTCGCCGCGCGCCCCGAGATCGTCGACTCCACCCTCGCCGACTCGGCCCAGTCGGTCGAGGAGTCGACCGACCCCGACGCGATCCTCTGGGACGTGCCCACCGCGCCGACGGGCGCGAGCCTCTACGCGTGGGTGGCCGGCGAGGCATCCGCCATCACGAGCATCCGCCGCTACCTGGTGCGCGACGTGGGCATCGATCGGGGGCAGGTGGCGTTTATGGGCTACTGGCGCAACGGAAGGTCGAACGACTGATCGCGCGACGCGCGCTCGGGTTCGTCGCCCTGGCGGCGACGCTCCTGGTGGTCGTGCTGCTCAGCCTCGCCGTCGGCTCGCGTGCGATCGCGCCCTCCGTCGTGCTCGACGCGGTTTTCGCGCCGGTCGCGGGAGACACCGACCACGTGGTCGTGCGCGACCTGCGGGTGCCTCGAACAGTCGTCGGACTCCTCGCGGGTCTCGCCCTCGGTCTCGCCGGCTCGATCATGCAGGGCGTCACGCGCAACCCGCTCGCCGACCCGGGGCTCCTCGGCGTGAACGCCGGCGCCTCGCTGTCCGTCGTCGTCGGCATCACCTTCTTCGGCGCAACCCAGCCGGAGGCCTTCGTCTGGTTCGCCTTCGCCGGTGCCGCCGCCGCGACGGCGGCCGTGTACGCGATCGGCGCGAGCGGCCGTGGGGGAGCGACACCAATCAAGCTCGCGCTCTCCGGCGCGGCCCTCACCGCCGCCATCACGTCGCTCATCACGCTGCTGCTCGTCACCAACCTCGACACGCTGCAGATCTACCGCTTCTGGGCAGTCGGCTCGCTCGTCGGCCGCGACCTCGGCACGGCCGGGGTCGTGCTGCCGTTCCTGCTGGTCGGCGCCGTGCTCGCGTTCGTCACCTCGCGGTCGCTCAACGTGCTCTCGCTCGGCGACGACGTCGCGCGCGGGCTCGGCCAGAGCCTCGTGCGCGCCAGGGTCACCTCCGCGCTCGCCATCGTGCTGCTGTGCGGCTCGGCCACGGCCCTCGCCGGCCCCCTCGTCTTCGTCGGACTCGTCGTGCCGCACATCGCCCGCCGACTGGTCGGTTCCGACTACCGCTGGATCCTGGCGTACTCGCTGCTGCTCGGCCCCATGCTCCTGGTCTGCGCCGACATCGTCGGACGCCTCGTCGCCCCGCCCGGCGAGCTCGAGGCCGGGCTGGTCGTCGCCTTCCTCGGCGCTCCCGTGCTGATCGCCTTCGCACGCAGCTCGACGGTGAAGTCGCTGTGAGCGCCGTCGAGACGTCGGTCGCGGCCGTCCGTCACTCCCGCGCACGCCGCAGCCGCCGCTACGTCGTCGTCGTCTCCCTGCTCGCCGCCGTCGTACTCGTCATCGCGGCGGTCAGCCTGTGCGTCGGCGCCTACTCGCTCAGCGTGCCCGACGTGATCCGCACCCTCCTCGGCGGGGGAGAGGGCCGGGAGTCGTTCGTCGTGTTGCAGCTCCGCGCGCCGCGGCTGGTGCTCGGCATGCTCGCCGCCGTCTGCTTCGCGGTCGCCGGCGCGCTGTTCCAGACGCTGCTGCGCAACCCGCTCGCGAGCCCCGACATCATCGGCGTCTCCGGCGGAGCCAGCTTCGCCGCCGTCTTCGCAATCCTCGTGCTCGGCCTCGGCGGTCTCACCGTGTCGCTGTTCGCGTTCGCCGGGGCGCTCGTCGTCGCCGCGGTGATCTACCTGCTCGCGGCGCGCGGCGGGCTCAACGGCTACCGGTTCGTGCTCATCGGAATCGGCATGGCGTTCATGGTCAACGCGTCACTCAACTTCATGATCACCAGGGCCGAGGTGCGCGACGCGCAGGAGGCGCTCGTCTGGCTGGTCGGCAGCCTCGGCAGCGCGCGCTGGCCCGAGATCGCCCTGCTCGCGCTCTGCGTCGCGATTCTGCTGCCGCTCGTCGCCGCGACCGTTCCCCGACTGCGCATGCTGCAGCTCGGCGACGAGACCGCCGTGGGGCTCGGAGTGAACGCCGAGCGTGTGCGCCTCGTGCTGCTCATCCTCGCCGTCGCCCTCGTCGCCGTCGCCACGGCGGCCGTCGGCCCGATCGCCTTCGTCGCCTTCGTGTCGGCGCCCATCGCCCGCCGCATCGTCGCCACGGGGGGACTCGCGCTCCTGCCGAGCGCGCTCGTCGGAATCGTCATCGTCACCCTGTCCGACCTCGTCGCCCAGCACCTGCTGGGCAGCGTCACCGTTCCGGTCGGCGTCATCACGGGCGTCATCGGCGCGCCCTACCTGCTCTGGCTGCTCGCCGCCCCCGGACGAAACGGTCGAGGAGACTGACCATGACCACTCCGCACGAACTGCGGGCGCAGAGCCTGCGCCTCGGCTACGACGGCCGCACCGTCATCGACGACCTCGATCTGCTCGTTCCCGACGGCAAGGTCACGGTCATCGTCGGCGCCAATGCCTCCGGCAAGTCGACGCTGTTGCGCGGCATCGCGCGGCTGATGAAGCCGCAGGCCGGCGCAGTCACCCTCGACGGCCGCGACATCCACTCGATGCCCTCGTCGGCGGTCGCCCGCCTGCTCGGCCTGCTTCCCCAGCAGCCGGTCGCCCCCGACGGAATCACCGTCGCCGACCTGGTCGGCCGCGGACGTCACCCCCATCAGAGCTGGTTCCGCCAGTGGACGACGACGGATGAGGCGGCGGTCGCCCGCGCGCTGGAGGAGACCTCCACGACCGAACTCGCCGACCGCCGCGTCGACGAGCTCTCGGGCGGGCAGCGTCAGCGCGTCTGGATCGCCATGGCCCTCGCGCAGGAGACCGACATCCTGCTGCTCGACGAGCCGACCACCTTTCTCGACGTGGCCCACCAGATCGAGGTGCTCGACCTGCTCGCGGCACTGAACCACGAGCGCGGGACCACCGTGGTCATGGTGCTGCACGACCTCAACCTCGCCGCGCGCTACGCCGACCACCTGGTCGTCATGGTCTCCGGCGGAATCGCGACGAGCGGACCGCCGGCGGCCGTCATCACTCCGGAGGTGGTGACCGCGGCGTTCGGCCTCGACTGCCTCGTCGTCCCCGACCCGGTGTCCGGATCGCCGCTCGTGGTGCCGAAGGGGCGCTTCCACCGGGGCGACCGAGCCGCGTCCTAGGGTAGGCTACCCTTACCAGCATCTAACCCCCGAGGAGTCTCCCCGTGTCCCATCGCTTCACCTTCCGCGCAGCAGCGGCAATCGCAGTCGTCGGCGCGCTCGCGTTGGCCGGCTGCTCGTCCAGTGCAGAACCCGACGAGGGAGAGGCGGCCGCGAGCGACGGAACCTTCCCGGTCACCATCCAGCACGCGTTCGGCGAGACCACGATCGAGGAGGCGCCCACCGACGTCGTCACCTGGGGTTGGGGGAGCACCGAGGCGTCGATCGCGCTCGGCGTCGTGCCGGTCGCCATCCCGTTCGACTCCTACGCCGGCGGCGACGACGGCGTGCTGCCCTGGGTGAGCGAGGAGCTCGACGGCCTCGGCGTCGACACCCCGATCGTGCTGTCGAACGACGGCGAGGCCCCGCCCTACGAGGAGATCGCCGCGGCCGACCCCGACGTCATCCTCGCCGTGTACTCGGGGCTGACCGAGGAGCAGTACGAGCTGCTGAGCGAGATCGCCCCGACGGTCGCCTACGAGGGTGAGGCGTGGAGCACCCCGTGGAAGGACGTCGTGACGACCGTGGGAACCGCCCTCGGCAAGAGCGAGGAAGCCGACACCGTGCTCGCCGACCTCGACCAGGTGCTCGCCGACAGCGCCGCGGCCCACCCCGAACTCGCGGGCAAGACCGTCGCCGCCGTCTGGGACGTCGCGGGCACCTTCTACGTCTACAAGGCCGCCGACCCCCGCGTCGCGTTCCTCTTCGACCTCGGCCTCGTCAACGCGCCGGCCGTCGACGAGCTCTCCAACGGCGACGAGACCTTCTACTACACGCTCAGCTACGAGCAGCTCGACAAGCTCGACAGCGACATCGTCGTGAACTACTCCGACACGGCGGCCGAGCAGGAGGCGTTCCTCGCGGCCTCCTACGCGCAGGCCATTCCCGCCGTCAAGGCCGGAGCCGTCGCGCAGGTCGTCGGAACCGAGGTCGTCGCCTCGGTATCGCCGCCCACCGCGCTCTCGCTCACCTGGGGCCTCGCCGACTACCTCGACAGCCTGTCGGCCGCCGCGGCCGTGGTCGACGCGAAGTAGTACCGCCGAACGCCTAGTGGGCGGCCGCGAGTTCCGACTTCCAGCGCACGAGAGAGCGCACGGTGTCGTCGGGGTCGTCCGCTAGGCGCTCCATCACGTCGGTCGGCACGAAGTAGTTGACCGCGAGCCAGCCGCGCACCGTCTCCGACTCGTCGTCGGCGAGCGAGCGCAGGATGTCGCACGGCACCGACTCGTTGCGGGCGAGGCACGCGCGCACGCTCGCCTCCGGATCATGCGCCAGCGTCTCGAACAGGTCTTCCGGCGCGTGGTAGCTGCTCGCGACGCTCTCCCGGATCTTCGGGTTCGCGTGGGTGGCCAGCAGCCGCAGTCGGGCGATCTTCGACTCGGTCACGGCGGGGGCGGGATGCAGCGCCGCCGCCTGCTCGGGGGTGAGCATCACGGGGGCGTGGTCGCGCAACGCCTGACGCTGCGCCGGAGTGTTGAATCGGATGCAGGACATCCCCCCACGCTACCCGCCGGTCGTGCCCGTCGCCGGCGCGACATCCCGTCGCCGCGGCGGCCACGGGACGATCGCCGAGGTGGTGGCCTGGTAGCCGGCGTACTCCGGATACCTGCCGCGGGTGATGCTCTCGGTGAACGCCGTCGAACCCACGAAGAGCAGGGTGAGCAGCACCGCGCCGAGCACGGTCCACTGCAGCACCGACCCGGCGGCGACCGCACCGATCGCGAAGAACACCCACCACTGCGCCTGCTCGAAGAAGAAGTTCGGGTGACGGGAGAACCTCCAGAGCCCGGTCTGCAGAAACCGCGGGCGGGCGTCGGGCTGAGCGGCCTTCCACACGTGGAACCGCCACTGCTGCTGGTCTGCCACGGTCTCACCGACCAGCAGTGCCACGAAGAGCGCGGCGAGAAGCCCGTCGAGCACCCCGAACGGCGTCGCGGTGTGCTCGAGAGCGGTGAGGGCAGGCAGGGTGATCAGCACCAGGATCGCGTTCTGGTAGAGCACGATGAAGAACAGGTTGAACAGCTCGAACTGCCAGCGCCGCATCCGACCCCGCAGGATGCCCCAGCGGTAGTCCTCGGTGCCGGTGTAGCCGCCCTTGCGGGCGAAGTTCGCCGTCAGGCGCGCGCCCCAGAGGGTGACGAGAGCCGCCATGACATTCAGTCGAGCGTCGGAGAGACCGGCGGATGCGGCGAAGACCCAGACATACACGACCGGCAGCACCGACCACAGCCGGTCGACCCACGAGTGGTCGCGCGTGATCAGCGACAGCACCCAGGCGGCGGCGCAGGCGGTCGCGGCGATGAGGAGCACCAGTGCCAGCGGACTCATGCACCCAGAGTAGGACCACCCGCTCGCTAGACTCGGGATCTGTGACCCCAGAACGCGAACAGCCGGCCCGCGACGCGGTCAGTTCGCGGGTGTGGACGGTACCGAACATCCTGAGTTTCGTGCGGCTCGCGCTCGTGCCGGTGTTCCTCTGGCTGATCATCCGCGGCGAGGACGCGCTCGCGCTCCTCGTGCTCGTGATCTCGAGCGTCACCGACTACCTCGACGGGGTCATCGCCCGGCGCTTCCACCAGATCACCCGACTCGGGCAGCTGCTCGACCCGGCCGCCGACCGGCTGTTCATCTTCGCCACGCTCATCGGCCTGTCGGTGCGCGACATCGTGCCGTGGTGGTTCCTCGCGGTCATCCTCGCCCGAGACCTCATGCTCTTAGGGATAGGAATCGGCCTCGCCAACCGGGGGTACGGGCCGCTGCCGGTGCACCACCTCGGCAAGGTCGCCACGTTCTGCCTCTTCTACGCGCTGCCGATCATCATGCTCGGCCAGGCCTTTCCCGCGGTTGCGCCGATCGCCGACCCGATCGGCTGGGCTTTCGCCGTCTGGGGCGCATTCCTCTACTGGTGGGCGGGCGCCGTTTACCTGCGCGAATCGATCCGGGTGGCGCGACTTCGCTAACAGGCACATTCTTTCGCCGCTCAGCGGGGTCCGAATCCGTTACGCTGGAGAACCAAGCAGGGCTAGCCACGAGGTTAGTTAGGGAGGTTCGCCGTGAGTGATTCAGAAAATCGGAGTCAGTCAGGTGCGAATCCGCCCGACGAAGAAACCAACGCTCAAGAGGAAAAAGCCACCGTGCCCCAGGAAAACGACACGACGCTGACATTCGGCAACGAATTCGGTGCCCAGCTGGCCGCCCTCGAGGGAGAGGTCTCCACTGAGGAACAAGAGGCGATCGCCGCATTGCCGTCCGGATCGGCTCTGCTGATCGTCCGTCGCGGACCGACGGCGGGTGCCCGGTTCCTGCTCGACGCCGACGTGACGACCGCGGGGCGTCACCCCGAGGCCGACATCTTCCTCGACGACGTCACCGTCTCCCGTCGCCACGCGCAGTTCCTGCGTCACGGCACGAGCTTCGAGGTGAAAGACCTCGGCTCGCTCAACGGCACCTACCTCAACGGTGAGCGCATCGCGACCGAGCCGCTCGGCGACCGCGCAGAGGTGCAGGTCGGCAAGTTCCGCCTCACCTTCTACGCCTCGCGCGTCGACCTCGCAAACGCGGCTGCGAAATAGTGGCACGAGCAACTGCCCAGGCCCGCGTGCCTGCGGCCAGTGGCCTGTTGAGCATCGGACAGGTGCTCGCGAAGCTCAACCCCGAGTTTCCCGATCTGAGCCCGTCGAAGCTGCGCTTCCTCGAGGAGCGCCAGCTGATCACCCCGGCGCGCACCGACTCGGGCTACCGCAAGTTCAGCGCCTCCGACATGGACCGCCTGCGTTTCGTGCTCACCATGCAGCGCGACCACTACCTGCCGCTCAAGGTCATCCGCGGCTACCTCGACGACTTCGACGCCGGACGCCAGCCCGAGCTGCCCCGCGGTGCCCAGCAGGCGCCGTCGATGCTCAGCTCCGAGCGCCGGCTCTCCCGTGACGAGCTCATCCGCGAGGCGGGCGCCAACGCGATGCTGCTGAACGACGCGGTCTCCGCGTCGCTCATCGTCGCCGCCGACAACTTCGGCGAAGACGTGCTCGCCGTGCTGAAGTCGCTTGTCGAACTGCAGCGCTCCGGAATCGAGCCGCGCCACCTGCGCGGTTTCCGTGCCGCCGCCGAGCGCGAACTGGGCCTCATCGAGAACGCGTTGATGCCCGTCGCACGCCGCAAAGACGCCTCGAGCAGGGCGAAGGCCGCCGAGATGGCGCGCGAGATCGCCAGCCAGCTCGAAATTGTTCGCAGCAGTCTCATCCGCTCCGCCCTCACACGCCTCGATTCGTAGTACCGTCGAGTATCAGCACGTGCGACACGCCGGGCCGTTTTTCCGGAATGTGCGGGCGTTCGACCGGTGTCTCGGTACCGTGGAGTTCGACAACATTAAGCGTCAACTTCACGATGAAGGTTAAGAGGACAAAGCCATGAGTGAACTCAGCCGTAGCGAGGAATCCCGCTACGACCTAGGCCTCCTCTTCACCGACGGAATGCCCAA
>Ga0247807_10001116_pt1 | contig 16260 bp, 17 predicted proteins | sample UWRJL074202C1_FD_179931 | JGI IMG/M metagenome (GOLD analysis project Ga0247807, IMG submission 179931) | Plant litter microbial communities from Arlington Agricultural Research Station in Wisconsin, United States - UWRJ-L074-202C-1 | ecosystem: Environmental > Terrestrial > Plant litter >...
GGGTTGTAGGCGGAGTCGCCGGCGCCTGCGGTGCCGACGGCTGCTCGGGCTGCTCGGGCTGCTGCGGCTGGGCGGAGGCGGGCTGCTGGGCGAACGCGGGCTGGGCGTATGCCGATTCGGGCACGGCGCCGTGACCGATGAACGGCGGGCGGAGCCCGGCCTGCGCGATGAGCTCGGGCTCGTAGCGGTCCTTGCCGAAGCCGAGGATGCAGACCCAGACGATCGGCAGCAGGATGCCCAGGATGAGGAAGCCGGTGTCCTTGCGGAACGCCTTGCCGGTCGCGTGCATCCCGATGTACACGAAGATCGACGGCACGATGCCGAGCCCGATGAGCGACAACCAGGCCCAGTTGCCGTTCTGGCCGCCGAGGCGCAGCCACTCGTGCGTGCTGTACACCGGCACCCAGGCCTTCCACTGCTCGACGCCGGTCTTGCGGAACAGCGCGCTCAGGCTGATCCCGGTGAGCACGTAGGCGATCAGGAAGGTCACGGCGAACGTGACGAGGAACGTGATCACGAAGACCAGGGTGACGGCCGCGATCTCCCCCGAGTAGTCCGGGTCGTAGCTGGAGTCATAGTCGTTCATGGCAGTGTCCGTTCTGTGGGTGCTGCGTGGATGGAGGGCTATGCGGTTAGACGGTGAGTTCGAGTACGCCCGGCGCGCCCGGCGCGAGCCGGATGCCCTGGGCGACCGCCCAGTGCAGCAGGGACGGGACATCCTCGTGAATGAGGCCCGACAGGGCGAGGTCGCGCACGAACTCGCCCTTGCCCTTCTTGTTGAAGTGGTTGAGCGCTCGCTTGGTGCCGTCCGGCCCCTCGGTCACCACGCGCAGGTAGACGCTGTTCTCACGCACCGGTGCCGGGCCGAGGCTCGAGTACGACTCCGAGCGCAGGTCGAGGATGAGGCCCTCCTGCTCGGCGAGCACGCCGGCGATCGTTCGCGACCAGTGCTTCTTGAGCGGCAGGCCGGCGAGGCGGGAGTCGTGCGAGAGCCGGTAGGCCGGGATGCGGTCCCCCGCCCGCAGCAGCCCGAACAGCGCCGAGTGCACCACGACGTGCTGCTCGAGCCAGGAGCGGGCGGGCGGGTCGAGTTCGGCGGCGGCGAGCCCGTCGAAGAGCACACCGGTGAACCTGTCCATCACCGGCATGGTCGGCGAACGCGTGATCGTGCGGTTGCGGTCGACCTCGAAGCGCTGCGCGGCGCTCAGGCCCAGCGCGGCCGAGGAGTCGGCGATGTTGCGTGACAGGGACCTGACCGCGCGCAGCACCGGCTTACGCGCCGAGGTGAGCTGCGGAAAAGAGAGCGTGGCGAGGTCGAGGGTCGAACCCTCGTCCCCTCCGTCACGCTTGGTCTCGGAGGGCGGCAGCAGTACCAGCACGCGAAGCGGCGGCTACTCGGCGAGGAACGCGAGCGCCTGCTCGACGTTCACGCCGAGCGGCTCGACCGAGTCCAGCACGAGGCGCGGAACCAGCGCGCTCGGGCCGGTCCACTCCGCGTACTCGTCGAGGCTCTGCTCCACGGCATGCCAGGTCGGCTCCGACATAAGCGGCAGGTCGCGGTAGCGCGCCGAGAGGCGGGACTTGTGCAACTCGACGTCGGAGCAGATGACCTCGATGAACTTGAGCGGCTCGTCGAGCGAGTTCGCCAGGTTCACCCACTGCTCGCGGGCGGGCAGCACGGCGTTGACGGCGTCGACGATGAGTCCGCGTCCCGAGCGGATGATCGACTCGGCGAGTGTCTCGGCGACCAGGTACGCGGCAAGCCCGGTCGGCTGGTCACCGTCGATGCCCGCGCGCAGGATCGACGACTCGATCGGGTCGACCGAGACGACCGGCTTGTGCAGCCGGGCGCCCACGAGTTCGGCGATCGTGCTCTTCCCGGTGCCGGGAAGACCCGCCATCGCGACGAGCATTGCGCCTAGACCAGTTCTGCGTTGCGCGCCACGATCGTAACCGTGTCGTGCTCGACCGAGAGGAAACCGTCGGTGGCGTTCGCGGTGATGACAACGCCATCCGTGCCCGTGACCCGAACTTCACCCGCGCCGAGAATGGCGAGGATCGGCTCGTGACCGGGCAGGATGCCGATCTCGCCCTCCGTCGTACGCGCGATGATCTGCTTCGCCTGGCCGGACCACACCTCGTGGTCGGCCGAGACGACGCTCACCGTAAGCGCTGAAGCGTCGGCCATGGTTAGCCGTTCTCCTTCTGGATGCGTGCCCACTGCTCTTCGACGTCGGAGATGCCACCGACGTTGAAGAAGGCCTGCTCGGCGACGTGGTCGAACTCACCCTTGACGATCGCGTCGAACGACTCGATGGTCTCCTTGAGCGGAACCGTCGAGCCCTCAACACCGGTGAACTTCTTCGCCATGTAGGTGTTCTGCGACAGGAACTGCTGGATGCGACGTGCGCGCGAGACGGTGATCTTGTCCTCTTCGGAGAGCTCGTCGACACCGAGGATCGCGATGATCTCCTGGAGTTCCTTGTTCTTCTGGAGGATCGCCTTGACGCTCGTGGCGACGCGGTAGTGGTCGGCACCCAGGTAGCGGGGGTCGAGGATACGCGAGGTCGAGGTCAGCGGGTCGACAGCCGGGTAGAGGCCCTTCGACGCGATCTCACGGGAGAGCTCGGTCGTGGCGTCGAGGTGGGCGAACGTCGTGGCCGGCGCGGGGTCGGTGTAGTCGTCGGCGGGAACGTAGATCGCCTGGAGCGACGTGATCGAGTGACCACGGGTCGAGGTGATGCGCTCCTGCAGGATGCCCATCTCGTCCGCGAGGTTGGGCTGGTAGCCCACGGCGGAAGGCATGCGGCCCAGAAGGGTCGACACCTCGGAACCGGCCTGCGTGAAGCGGAAGATGTTGTCGATGAAGAGCAGGACGTCCTGCTTCTGCACGTCGCGGAAGTACTCGGCCATGGTGAGGGCGGAGAGGGCGACGCGGAGACGCGTTCCCGGCGGCTCGTCCATCTGGCCGAAGACAAGGGCGGTCTTGTCGAAGACGCCGGCCTCGTCCATCTCGGCGATGAGGTCGTTGCCCTCACGGGTGCGCTCACCGACACCGGCGAACACGGACACTCCACCGTGGTCCTGCGCAACGCGCTGGATCATCTCCTGGATGAGCACGGTCTTACCGACACCGGCACCACCGAACAGTCCGATTTTTCCACCCTGTACGTACGGGGTGAGGAGGTCGATGACCTTAATGCCGGTCTCGAAGAGCTCGGTCTTCGACTCGAGCTGGTCGAAGGGCGGGGGCGTGCGGTGGATGGGCCAGCGCTCGGTGATCTCGATCTTCTCGCCGTTGATGGTCCCGTCGGCGTCGGCGTTGAGGATCTCGCCGATGACGTTGAAGACCTTGCCCTTGGTGACGTCGCCGACGGGCACGGAGATCGCCTCGCCGGTGTCGCGCACCTCCTGGCCGCGGACGAGTCCGTCGGTGGGCTTGAGCGCGATGGCGCGGACGAGGTCGTCGCCGAGGTGCTGTGCGACCTCGAGGGTGATCTCGTTCGACTCACCGTCGATGGTGATCGTCGTCTTGAGCGCGTTGTAGATCGAGGGGATCGACTCGTGCGGGAACTCGATGTCGACAACGGGACCGGTAACCCGGGCGATGCGGCCGACTCCGGCGACAGCCGCCGTCTTAGCGGGTGCCTTCTTCGTTGCGGTAGCCATGTTTCTCTTCCTGTCCGTGTTACTTAGCCGAGCTCAGGGCGTCTGCGCCGCCCACGATCTCGGAAATCTGCTGGGTGATCTCCGACTGGCGAGCGTTGTTCGCGAGTCGGGTGTAGTCCTTGATGAGCTTGTCGGCGTTGTCGCTTGCCGACTTCATCGCCTTCTGGCGCGCCGCGTGCTCTGATGCAGCGGACTGCAGCATCGCGTTGAAAATGCGGCTCTCGATGTAGACGGGCAGGAGTGCGTCGAGAACGTCCCCGACCTCCGGCTCGAACTCGTAGAGCGGCAGGATCTCGTTGTCCTCGGGAGCGTCGACGCCCTCAACCACCTCGAGGGGCAGCAGGCGGACGACCTCGGGAACCTGGGTCACCGCGCTGACGAAGCGGTTGTAGACGATGTGGATCTCGTCCACGCCGCCCTCGCTCGCCGGCTGCAGGAACTTGGCCACAACCGCCTCACCGATCGCCTGGGCACGCTCGAACTCCGGGCGCTCCGTCTCGCCGGTCCAGACCTGCTCCGCCTCGCGCTTGCGGAAGGAGAAGAAGGCAGCTGCCTTGCGACCGATGATGTAGTAGACGACGTCCTTGCCCTGGCTCTTCAGCAGGGCCGCGAGCTCGTTGGACTCCTTGAGCACGTTGCTGCTGAAGGCACCCGCGAGACCACGGTCGGAGGTGAAGATGACGATCGCTGCGCGTTCGACCTTCTCCGGCTCGGTGGTGAGGATGTGGTCGACGTTCGAGAACGTCGCCACGGCCGAGACCGCGCGCGTCACAGCGCGCGAGTACGGCCCTGAAGCCGCCACCCTCTGCTGCGCCTTCTGGATGCGCGAAGCGGAGATGAGCTCCATGGCCCGAGTGATCTTCTTGGTCGTCTGGGCAGCCTTGATCTTCTGCCGGTAGACCCGAAGTTGCGCTCCCATGTCTTACGTCTTCCTTGGTTGTGTACGGTGATCGAGCTTGTCGGGATCAGTCAGGGGCGCTTAGCGCTTGCCCTTGACGATCTTCTCCTGGTTGACGTCTTCGGCGGGCAGTTCCTCGAACTGCTCGGATCCGACGGACGCCAGCGGCTTGCCCTCACCGGTCTGGAACTCGAGCTTGAACGTGTCGACTCCGGCATCCAGTGCCTTCGCGGTGTCGTCATCCAGCACATTGGTGTCGCGCAGGGTGTTCAGCACCTCGGTGTTGCGGGCGAGGTAGTCGTGCAGCTCGGTCTCGAACCGCAGCACATCCTGCACCGGAACCTCGTCGAGCTTGCCGTTGGTACCGGCCCAGATCGAGACGACCTGCTTCTCGACGGGCATCGGCGAGTACTGCGGCTGGCGCAGCAGCTCGGTGAGGCGTGCGCCACGGGCGAGCTGGCGGCGGCTGGTCGCGTCGAGGTCGGATGCGAACATCGCGAAGGCCTCGAGCGAACGGTACTGGGCCAGTTCGAGCTTCAGGGTTCCGGAGACCTTCTTGATCGACTTCACCTGGGCGTCACCACCGACACGCGAGACCGAGATACCCACGTCGACCGCGGGACGCTGGTTGGCGTTGAAGAGGTCGGACTGGAGGAAGATCTGGCCGTCGGTGATCGAGATCACGTTGGTCGGGATGTACGCCGAGACGTCGTTCGCCTTGGTCTCGATGATCGGGAGACCCGTCATCGAGCCGGCGCCCAGCTCGTCGGACAGCTTCGCGCAACGCTCGAGCAGACGCGAGTGCAGGTAGAAGACGTCACCGGGGTATGCCTCACGTCCCGGCGGACGGCGCAGGAGGAGGGACACGGCGCGGTAGGCCTCTGCCTGCTTCGACAGGTCATCGAAGATGATCAGCACGTGCTTGCCGCCGTACATCCAGTGCTGGCCGATGGCCGAGCCGGTGTAGGGGGCGAGGTACTTGAAGCCTGCGGGGTCGGAGGCCGGGGACGCGACGATGGTCGTGTACTCGAGTGCTCCGGCGTCTTCGAGCGCGCCCTTGACGGCGGCGATCGTGGAGCCCTTCTGGCCGATGGCGACGTAGATGCAGCGAACCTGCTTGTTGACGTCGCCCGAGTCCCAGTTGGCCTTCTGGTTGATGATCGTGTCGATCGCGATGGCGGTCTTGCCCGTCTGGCGGTCACCGATGATCAGCTGGCGCTGGCCGCGGCCGATCGGGATCATGGCGTCGATGGCCTTGATGCCGGTCTGCATGGGCTCGTGCACCGACTTGCGCGACATAACGCCGGGAGCCTGGAGCTCGAGGGCGCGGCGACCCTCTGAGGCGATGTCGCCGAGTCCGTCGATCGGGTTGCCCAGCGGGTCGACGACGCGACCGAGGTAGGCGTCGCCCACGGGAACGGAGAGGACCTCGCCCGTGCGGGTGACCTCCATACCGGCGACGATTCCGCTGAACTCGCCGAGGACGACGACACCGATCTCGTTCTCGTCGAGGTTCTGTGCGAGTCCGAGGGTGCCGTCAGCGAACTTGATCAGCTCGTTGGCCATAACGCCGGGGAGTCCCTCGACGTGGGCGATGCCGTCGGCGGCATCCGTCACGTAACCGACCTCGGTCTTCGAAGCCTTGCCGGGCTCGTAAGCCTTGACGAAGTCTTTCAGCGCCGCGCTGATCTCAGCGGGGCTGATGGTGAGTTCTGCCATTTGTTCCTCTTCCGTGGAAAGTCTGCTGGTAAGGACTTCGCGCGCTAGCCAGCGAGCTGAAGTCGAAGTTCTTTGAGGCGCGAGGCGACGCTGCCGTCGATGACGTCGTCACCGATCTGCACACGCACACCACCGAGCAGGGCGGGGTCGACGACCTGGTTGATGCGCAGTTCGCGTCCGTAGCTCTTGGCGAGCCCCTTGCTGAGACGGTCGAGCTGGGCGGCGTCGAGCTTCGTCGCCGTGGTGACGGTGGCGATGCTGAGTCCCGATTCGTCGGCGACGGTGGATGCGGCCGAGCTCAGCAGCTCGGCGATGCGCCGACCGCGGGGCTGCTGCACGAGGTGACCGACGATCGCGACGGTCTGTGCGCTGGCCTTCGAGCCGAGCAGCTTCTCGACGAGCGCGAGCTTCGCGGCGTTCGAGCCGAGCTTGCTGCTCACGGCGAGTTCGAGCTCGGGGTCCGAGCTCACCGCGGTGCCGAAGGTGAACAGCTCGGCCTCGATCGGCGCCGTGCTGTCGGATGCCGAGAGAACACGGAATCCGAGCTCCTCGATTCCGGCGAGCAGGTCGTCGTCGTTCGACCAGCGGTTCTCCGCGACGGTGGACAGCAGGTCACGTGCACCGGTGCTGAGCGTCGAGAAGACGTTGCTGATGATCGACTTCTTGGCGTCCGCGGGTGCGGACGGGTCGGCGAGAGCAGCGCGCAGCGGCGCGGAGTCGCCGATAACGCGACCCGCGGCCAACAGCTCCTGGCCGACGGCCAGTCCGCCCTTCGAACCGAGCGAGGCAAGAGCCGAGCGCGATGCGGAGAGTGCTTCTCTCGTTGCCGATCCCACTACTTGGCCGCCTTAGCCTTCTCGTCCGCTTCGAGCTCCGCGAGGAACCTGTCCACGATGCCCGCAGCCTTCTTGTCGTCGGAGAGGCTCTCCCCGATGACACCGGAGGCGAGGTCGATCGCGAGCGATCCGACCTCTGCACGCAGTGAGACGACCGCAGCCTGGCGCTCGGCCTCGATCTGGGCCTGGGCGTTCGCGACGATGCGAGCGGAGTCGACCGTGGCCTGCTCCTTGAGCTCGTTGAGAATCGCCGTGCCGTCGAGTCGTGCCTGCTCGCGAATCTTCGCGGCCTCGGCACGCGCATCGGCGAGCTGCTTCTTGTACTCCTCGAGCGCTGCATCGGCCTCGGCCTGCGCGTTCTCGGCCTTCTTGATGCCACCCTCGATCAGGTCGGCGCGAGCGTCGAGCGTCTTGTTGACGTTCGGAAGCACCTTCCAGATGAAGAATCCGACGATGACGATGAAGCACACCGCCGACCACAGGATGTCGTAGCTGGCAGGGAGCAGCGGGTTAACCGCTTCGGTCTCCGCAGCGGCGATCAGGATTGCGTTAAGCATTCCTGCCTCCTAATTTCTGTGGGGTGCTTACGGGAACGGGATGAATGCGACGGCGATCGCGATGAACGCCAGCGCCTCGGTGAATGCAATACCTAGGAACATCAGGCCGGTGAGGCGACCCTGCAGCTCGGGCTGGCGGGCGACCGACTCGACGGTCTTGCCGACGACCAGGCCAACGCCGATGGCGGGGCCGATGGTGGCGACGCCGAATGCGAGGGGTGCGATGTTGCCGGAGAGTTCAGCAACTGTCGTAATGGGGTCCACGTGTGGGTTCCTTCCGTGATGATCGACTGGCGGGTGCCGAGTCGGATTAGTGCTCTTCAGCCAGCGCGAGCTGGATGTAGGTTGCGGTGAGAAATGTGAAGACGTATGCCTGAAGCACTGCGACGAGGATCTCGAAGATCGTGAACGCGAAGCCGAAGGCGAGGGTTCCGATGCTGAACAGTCCGAACAGGCCTCCGGCGGTGAACAGGAAGAACGACGTCGCCGAGAAGCAGAGCACCAGCAGCATGTGGCCCGCGACCATGTTCATCAGAAGACGAATGGCGAGCGTGACCGGGCGGAGGATGAAGGTCGAGAGGAACTCGATCGGCGTGACGATGAAGTACAGGTACCACGGCACGTTCGGCGGGAAGAGGGAGGCCTTGAAGAAGGTGCCCGGGTGCTTCTTGATTCCCGCGTAGAGGAATGCCACGTACGAGGTGAGCGCGAGCACGATCGGCATGCCGATCACCGAAGTCCCGGCCAGGTTCAGGCCGGGGATGATGCCGGTGATATTCATGAACGTGATGAAGAAGAACATGCTGATGAGCAGTCCCGCGTAGCGGGCGCCATCCTTCTTGCCGAGAGCCTGCTCGACCACGTTGACCCGAACGAAGTCGACCGCCATCTCGAGGATGGACTGGCCGCGGCCCGGGACGACCCGCATGTTGCGCGTGGCCAGCCAGAACAGCACCACCATCACGACGACGACCAGGAACCTGATCAGCATGAGGCGGTTGATCTCGAGCGGTGTTCCTTCGAGAATTCCGAACAGCGACGGGGGTGTGAATTCTTCTAGTGAGGGACCGTGGAAACCCCCTTCGCCGGACTCGTCGTCAGTGGCGAAAGGGAGAAGCAGGCCGAAAGCGTGGTGTAGCAGCGCGATCTCCAAGATCGGGGCGTGGGATACACGCGGCGATGAAAACTGGGGGTGTTGTGCTCGTCAACCCTATCAAGAGTTAGGGCGACCTACGAACCTCAGGGGTGGTCCGAGCGGCTGGATTGCGGCCCGGGAAGGGTGATTTCGCCGACATACGGCTCACGAGCGCGCACGAAGGCCAGAACATCGACCGTCAGGCTGCCGATAACCGCAGCCAGGATGGAGACGAACATCACGATCGGGTCGATGAACGGCTGGTTGCGCAGCAGCACGAGGATGGTGATGAACACCACGAACTTGAGCAGCCACACCCCCAGCACCACGCCGAAGAACAGCGCGCTGGAGTCGTCGATCTTCGCGACGCGTCCGGCGAGCAGGATGCTCGCGGCGGTCAGGCCCATAAATAGAGCGGTGAGGCCGGCGCCGACCAGGGCGCTGACCAGTCCGGGCGTGCCGGCCACGAGCGAGCCGACGAGGGATCCGGCAAGTGCGATGAACAGAGTCAGCACGGCGCCGTACTTGAGCGCGCGAGAGAGGACGGGGGACGACGTCATGGTGCTGTGCCTTTCGGGGCGGGGGTGGTTGAGCTGTCCAGGGAGGCCTGCTCGTCGGCGAGCTCGGCGGTCGCCGACTTCTCCTCGGCGAGTTCGGTGATCGCCTCGTCGGTGAGTCCGTCGATCGGCCGCGGGCGTCCGCCGCGGCGCAGCGGTCCGAAGGTGACAATCGTGCAGGCGAGCACGCCGACGAGGGTGAGGGTGATCGCCCAGATGGCGGGCACGAACATGAACGACAGGCAGCCGAGCGAGACCACCGCGGTCCAGCCGTAGAAGATGAGCACCGACTGCAGGTGGCTGTGGCCCATGTCCATCAGGCGGTGGTGCAGGTGCAGCCGATCGGCGGCGAAGGGCGACTTGCCCGCGCGCAGGCGCCGGATCACGGCGAGGCCGAAATCGAGCAGGGGCACGACGAGCACCGCGAACGGCAGGAGGATCGGGATGAACGCGGGCAGCAGGGAGGCGCTGAAGACGTCGGGGCGGTCCAGGAACGCGGGGTCGACGTCACCCGTGACCGAGATGGCCGAGACGGCCATGAGCAGGCCGACGAGCAGCGCCCCCGCATCCCCCATGAACATCTTCGCGGGGTGGAAGTTCAGGGGAAGGAAGCCGACACACGCGCCGATGAGCAGTGCCGTGATGAGCGAGGCGAGGTTGAAGTACTGCGACTGGCCGGCCTCGAGGGCGAGCTTCCAGCTGTAGATGAAGAACACGCCGTTCGCAATGAGGGCGACACCGGCCACGAGGCCGTCGAGCCCGTCGATGAAGTTGATGGCGTTCATCACGAGCACAACGGTGAGCACCGTGACGATGAGGGAGATGGTCGGCGAGAGGATGATCACCCCGCCCACGGGCAGGGTGAAGATCTGGATGCCCGAGGAGGCGAGCACCCAGCCGGCGATGATCTGGCCGGCGAGTTTCGTCATCCAGTCGAGGTCCCAGATGTCGTCGGCGACGCCGATGAGCACGATGATGAGCGAGGCACCGAGGATGCCCCAGATCTTCATCGGCTCGGAGAAGATGAGGCTCAACTGCGGAAGCTGCGAGGCGACGGCGAGGGCGGCGAGGAAGCCCAGGTACATCGCGATGCCGCCGAGGCGTGGCGTGGGGCGCGAGTGCATGTCCCGCTCGCGGATCTTGGGGTAGAGCCGGTACCGGTGGCTGAGCTTGAGCACGAGCCAGGCGAGAGCGAACGTGACGACGGCCGCGATGCCGGCGACGAGCACGTAGAAGACTATGCGCACCGCTCCTCCCCCACGATCCTGCGGATCTCATCGTCGGGGATGACGCCGCTGCGGACGATGCGCAGCTTGCCCTCGGGCAGCAGCAGGGCGGTCGCGTCGACGATGGTCGAGCCGGTGCCGGGCTCTGCGGACTCGTAGCCGACTCCGGCCGGGCCGTCGTCGAGGTACACGGAGACGCTGTCGCCGAGCATGCGCTCGGCATCCTGCGCGGTCATCGCGGCGGGCTCACCGGTGAGGTTCGCGCTCGACACGGCGAGTGGTCCGGTCTCGGAGAGGATCTCCAGGGCGACGCGGTTGGCGGGCATACGCAGGGCGACGGTGCCGCGGGTCTCACCGAGATCCCAGGCCAGCGACGGGCGGGCGGGCAGGATGACGGTCAGCCCACCGGGCCAGAACGCATCGACGAGTGCGCGCACCTCGTCGGGGACGGACTCTGCGAGGGCGTCGAGGGTCGGGATCCCGGGGATCAGCACGGGTGGCGGCGACTGGCGCCCGCGACCCTTCGCCGCGAGCAGGCGGGCAACGGCCTCGGGCAGGAAGGCGTCGGCAGCCACCCCGTAGACGGTGTCGGTGGGGATCACCACGAGCTCGCCCCTGCCGATAGCCGAACGGGCGAGCCGGGTGCCGGTCAGCAGCTCGGCGTCGTTCGAGCAGTCGTAGATGGGGGCCATGTCCCGTTTATGATACCGGCCCGCGCAGGGAGAACACCCGGGAGGCCTGTAGCGTTGAAGCGCCGTGAACCTCTACCTCTTCGACTTCGACAAGACCCTGTACCAGTACGACTTCCGCCGACGCCTCCCCGAGTTCGCCCGACTCACCGGCGTGTCCCAGTACCGGCTCGCCAGTTCCTGGTGGGCGGCGGGCTACGAGCGCCGTGCGGAGAGCGGTGAGTGGCCGACCGCCGAGGAGTACCTCGACGAGTTCGCCCGCGTCGCCGGCGGACGTCGCCTGAGCCTCGACGAATGGGCCGATGCCCGCTCGCTCGCCATGACCCGCATCGACGGCAGCGTTGCGGCCGTCGCGCGCGCCGCCTCGCTCGGCACGGTCTCGCTCATGTCGAACAATCCGGCACCGTTCGCCGAGGCCCTCCCCCGGCTTGCACCCGACGTCTGTGCCCTCGTCGGCGACAACCGGTTGGTGAGCTGCCAGCTCGGGATCCGCAAGCCCGATCCCGTCGCCTTCGAGCGGGCGCTGTCCCGATACGGATTCGCCGCCTCCGACACGTTCTTCGCCGACGATTCGCTCGAGAATGTGCTCGGTGCTCGGTCGATCGGCATCCACGCCCACCACTTCACCTCGGTCGAGGGGCTCGACGCCGCCATGACCGCCTTTGCAGAGAGAACCACCCGATGAGCCTGCTTTTCATCTTCGACATGGATGACGTTCTCTACGACTACGACTGGCGTACCCGCATGGCCGGCATGACGAGCATGACCGGGCTCTCGCTCGACGAACTGCGCCGTCGCTGGTGGCACGACGAGGGCGAGTGGGCCGCAGAGGCGGGCGCCTACCGCACCGGCGAGGACTATCTCGCCGCCGTCGAATCCGCACTCGGCATGCCGATCGACGAGGACGAGTGGGTGCGGGTTCGCGCCGCCGCCATGACGGTGCGACCCGACGCCCTCGAGGGCGTGCGCCGGGCATCCGAACTGGGACAGGTCACGCTGCTCACCAACAACGGCGCGCTCGCGCACAAGCACCTGCGCACCCTGGCCCCCGAACTCGTCGAGCTCTTCGGCGAGGAGCACCTGTTCACCTCCAGCCACTACGGAGCGCGCAAGCCGAACCCGGCGGTCTTCCAGAGCGTGCTCGACGCCTACGGTGTCGCGGCCGAGGACGCGTTCTTCGCCGACGACATGCGCATCAACGTGGAGGGCGCCCGCAGCATCGGCATCACGGCGTACCACTACGGACAGGCCGCGGGCATGCTGGCCGCGATCGAGAGCTTCGCGGCCGCACGGGCCGCAGTCTAGCGACTAGGCGCGCAGGGCGGTCGTCGCTCGGTCGCGACCGAGCAGGTCGCGGTGCGAGGCGACGGCGAGCCAGCCGTCCGCGCGCAGGAGAGCCGTGATCTCGGCGGCCTGCAGTTCACCGTGCTCGAGCACGAGGGTTCCGCCGGAGTGCAGCAGGCGCAGGGCGGTCGTGGAGACCTGGCGCACGACGTCGAGCCCGTCCTCACCGCCGTAGAGGGCGATCTCGGGATCGTGCAGGCGCACCTCGGGGTCGCGTGGGATCGCGCCCAGCGGGATGTACGGCGGATTGGAGATGACCACGTCGACCGTGCCGTCGAGCTCGGGCAGGGCGATGGCGAGGTCGGTGAAGATCGGGGTGGCGTTGGCCGCGCCGCTCTCCCGGAAGTTCTGCTTCGTCCAGATGAACGCCCGCGGCGACACCTCGACGCCCCAGACCCGGGAATGGGGCACCTCGGTCGCCATGGCCAGGGCGATCGCGCCGCTTCCGGTGCCGAGGTCGATGCCGATCGGTGATCCGGGCACGGCGCGCAGGGCGTCGATAGCGAACTGGGCGACGGTCTCCGTCTCGGGCCGCGGAACGAAGACTCCGGGGCCGACGGCGAGTTCCATGGAGCGGAACGGCGCACGACCGGTGATGTGCTGCAGCGGCTCGCGGGCGGCCCGGCGCTCGACCAGCTCCGAGACGGTCACGACATCGTCGACGCTGAGCGGCGCGGAGGTCGCGACCTTCGCCTGCACTCCCCCGCGGCTGAGCCCCAGCACGTGACCGACGAGCAGTTCAGCGTCCACGTTGGCGCCGAAGATCCCGGCGCGCTGAAGCGTCTCGGTGGATCTCGTGAGTACCTCGGTGATCGTGGTCTGTGTCATGGCGACGAGAGAGAGGGTCAGTTGTCCGAACCGAGGTCGGCGAGCTGTGCTTCTTCATCCGAGGCGATGCAGGACTGGATGACGGCCTCGAGCGCACCGTTCATCACGGCATCGAGGTTGTAGGCCTTGTAGCCCGTGCGGTGGTCGGCGACGCGGTTCTCGGGGAAGTTGTACGTACGGATCCGCTCGGAGCGGTCCATCGTGCGGATCTGCGTCTTGCGGTAGGCCGATGCCTCCGCGTCCGCCTCCTCCTGGTACCGGGCCAGGATGCGGGCGCGCAGCACGCGCATGCCCGCCTCACGGTTCTGCAGCTGCGACTTCTCGTTCTGCATGGCCACGACGATTCCGGTCGGAAGGTGGGTGATGCGCACGGCGGAGTCGGTCGTGTTGACCGACTGGCCACCGGGGCCGCTCGAACGGTAGACGTCGATCTTGAGATCGTTCTGGTTGATCTCGACCTCTTCGGGCTCGTCGACCTCGGGGAAGACGAGCACGCCCGCCGCCGAGGTGTGGATGCGCCCCTGCGACTCGGTCGCCGGCACCCGCTGCACGCGGTGCACACCGCCCTCGTACTTGAGGTGGGCCCAGACGCCCTCGGCGGGGTCGCTCGAGTTGCCCTTGATCGCCAGCTGCACGTCCTTGATGCCGCCGAGGTCGCTCGAGGTCTGCTCGATGATCTCGGTCTTCCACTTCTTCGACTCCGCGTAGTGCAGGTACATGCGCAGGAGGTCGCCGGCGAAGAGCGCCGACTCGGCGCCACCCTCGCCCATCTTGATCTCCATGATGATGTCGCGGGCGTCGTTCGGGTCGCGCGGGATGAGCAGGCGGCGGAGGATCTCCTCCGCGTTCGCGAGAGCCTCGACGAGCGAGGGCAGCTCGGCGGCGAAGGACTCGTCGTCTGCGGCCATCTCGGTCGCGGCCTCGACGTCATCCGTCAGCTGGCGCCACTCGTGGTACGCGGCGACGATCCGGCTCAGCTCGGCGTAGCGCCGGTTGACCTTCTTGGAACGCGCCGGGTCCGAGTGCAGCTCGGGGTCGGCGAGTTGCTCCTGGAGGGCTTCATGCTCCTCCAGGAGCCCCTGCACGGACTCGAACATGCTTAGTCTTCCTTGGTCGCACCCGTGCTGGGCATCGACTTCTGGATCTGCATGAGGAACTCGACGTTCGAGGAGGTCTCCTTGAGCTTGCCGAGGACGATCTCGAGGGCCTGCTGCTGGTCGAGGCCGGCGAGGGCGCGACGCAGCTTCCAGGTGACCTTGACCTCGTCGGCACCGAGCAGCATCTCCTCGCGACGCGTGCCGGAGGCGTTCACGTCGACGGCCGGGAAGATGCGCTTGTCGGCGAGCGAGCGCGAGAGGCGCAGCTCCATGTTGCCGGTGCCCTTGAACTCCTCGAAGATGACCTCGTCCATCTTGGAACCGGTCTCGACGAGTGCCGTCGCGATGATGGTGAGCGAGCCGCCCTCCTCGATGTTGCGAGCGGCACCGAAGAAGCGCTTCGGCGGGTAGAGGGCCGAAGAATCGACACCACCCGAGAGGATGCGCCCCGAGGCCGGAGCCGCGAGGTTGTACGCGCGGCCGAGTCGGGTGATCGAGTCGAGCAGCACGACGACGTCGTGACCGAGCTCGACGAGGCGCTTCGCGCGCTCGATGGCGAGCTCGGCGACCGTCGTGTGGTCCTCGGCGGGACGGTCGAAGGTCGAGGCGATGACCTCACCCTTCACCGTGCGCTGCATGTCGGTGACCTCTTCGGGGCGCTCGTCGACGAGCACGACCATGAGGTGGACCTCGGGGTTGTTCTTCGCGATCGAGTTGGCGATGGCCTGCAGCACGAGCGTCTTGCCGGCCTTGGGCGGCGAGACGATCAGGCCGCGCTGGCCCTTGCCGATCGGGGCGACGAGGTCGATGATGCGGGTGGAGAGCTTGGAGGCCTCGGTCTCGAGACGCAGGCGCTCGGTCGGGTACAGCGGCGTCAGCTTGCCGAACTCGACGCGGGTCGCGGCATCCTCGATCGACAGTCCGTTGATGGAGTCGATGCGCACGATGGCGTTGTACTTCTGGCGGCCCTGGCCCTGGTCGCCCTCGCGGGGCTGGCGGATCGCGCCGACGACGGCGTCACCCTTGCGCAGGTTGTACTTCTTGACCTGGCCGAGCGAGACGTAGACGTCGTTGTTGCCGGGCAGGTAGCCCGAGGTGCGCACGAAGGCGTAGTTGTCGAGCACGTCGAGGATTCCGGCGACGGGGATGAGCACGTCGTCTTCGGTGATCTCGGGCTCGAAGTCGTCTCCGACCGGGCCACGGCCACGCTTGCGGTCGCGGTAGCGGTTGCGACCGTTGCGATCGTCGTCGTCACCGAGGATGCGGTCCTGCTCGCGGCCCTGGTCGCGTCCGGACTGGTCGCGGTTGCCCTGCTCGCGGTTGCCCGCTGCACGGTCGTTGTCGCGGGCGGGCTGGTTGCCCTGTCCGCGGTTGCCCCGCTGCTGGCCGTCGCGCTGCTGGCCCTCGGCCTGCGGCTGGCGGTCGCCACGCTCGTTGCGGTTGCGGTTGCGGTTGCGTCCGCGGGACTGGCCCTCGCGGCCCTCGCCCTCGGACTGCTCGCCGCTCTGGTCGGCGTTGCTCTGGTCGGCGTTGCCCTGGTCGTCGCTGGACGCTTCGGCGGGAGCCTCAGTCGGTGCCTCGGCGGGGGCTGCTGCCTCCGCCTCCGCGGGAGCGGCGTCTGCGCTGCTTGCGCGGCGGCTGCGGGTGGCACGGCCCTTGGCCGGAGCCTTCTCGGCGGGTGCCTCGGTGGCGGTGGCTTCGGAAG
>Ga0247807_10001117_pt1 | contig 16254 bp, 8 predicted proteins | sample UWRJL074202C1_FD_179931 | JGI IMG/M metagenome (GOLD analysis project Ga0247807, IMG submission 179931) | Plant litter microbial communities from Arlington Agricultural Research Station in Wisconsin, United States - UWRJ-L074-202C-1 | ecosystem: Environmental > Terrestrial > Plant litter >...
ACCAGGTATCATCTTTACTTCCGTCATCAACGGCTAATATTTCTAGTTTATGTGCAGGGAAATCACTGTCGGCCAAACTCAATAAAGTATCCCAAACCAGTTTTCCTTCGTTATACGCAGGAACGATCACGGTAACGGTTGGCAACATTTCATCCGAAACGGATTCGATTGGTCTGTATTTAAAAAACAGGTATAAATTGTACAGGAAAACTCCTGTCTGAAAGAAAAACAACAATCCCGCAATGATCAAAAATGGCAGTCCCCAATTTGAGTTCAGACGCTCAATCTGAAACTGATCGAAGTCATCTTGCATATGATAGACAGAATAAGCTCCAACAAACATTAAGATAAAAGTACTTACCAGTACAAATAATCCAAACTTACTTTTAGTGCGCTCGTTTACTTTTTTTGTTGTTGCATGATCATTACTGATACGAAAAATGGAACTGTTTAAGGCTTGTTCGTTATTAAGATCTGATTTCGAGGTATAAAATTGTTCTGTTGTTAAGGTTTCACTTTTCATATGACACTACTTTTTGATTGCTTGCTATGGGCTTTTAGTTTATTTGCTTTCCCGTCGATTCGTTATTTTCATTTATCGAAAGGAATATCTACGTTATCCCATTTTGCAAGCGTTGTGCCATTATGTGTTTTTACTGGTTTTGAGTTGTTTAGGGGTTTTGGGTTATTTTGATGTGTGTAATTATTATACGTTTTTGGGATACAGTATACAGTTTTTATTGGGAATTTTGGAGGTTTTGGGGTTGAGGTTTTGGTGTGCCCGAGTGGGGCTTGAAGTTTTATTATAACGCTTTCTGAGATTTATTATTGTTATGCTGAGTGAAGTTGAAGGATTTTTGGAGTTTTGAGATTTTGGAATTTAATTTTTAGGAGCTATTTCCCGATGTCCGTTTCAATCTTTTTTGCTCCCGATAGCTATCGGAATGGGCACAAAGGATTTTCCCTCCCATCGGGGCTAGGGCAGTTGGTTCAAAATAGATATTTTGTTTTATTGACTAAAAAAAAATGTGCAAACTCAGTTGAAATTTGCACATTTACAATTAAAAATCTAACTAAGGATTTTAGTAATATTCTTTTATATATTCATAAGCTCTATCAAACAATACCTGTTCTTTATGCAACTTATATTTTAATAAAGCTTGACGTAATGATTTTTGGACTTCACGTTCACCTGAGGCAGTTTTTTGCCAACCAGGAAAACGAACTTGTCTAACAATTGCATCGATATCATTTACGATCCTTTCAACAACTGCTGGCGTCTGATCTGTTTTTAATTCTAAGAACAGGTCTGTTAATGCAGCTTGAGGTGTTTTTTCTTGAAATTGAGCTTCTAATTCTTTTTCAGCTAAAAGAGTTTCTTTCGCTAATTTGCATAACTCTTTTACAAATTCTATTGAAGTGATTAGACCTTGCTCTGCTTTGTCTCTTAATGCTTCTAATAATTCGCTTAGTTTTTTAAATTTAGGATTTCCGGCATTTTTCTTAAATCGCTTAACTAATATTTTTTCAAGTTTTTTAGCATTTCTTGGGTCTGGATTGTTAAAAATATCTTCAATGACATCCGCATCCAAAACAAATTCTTCTAATTGATGGACTTCACCACCATGAATATTTTCATGAATTAATTTTGTCGTTTGGGCTCCTAATGAAAACCAAAGCAATTTACCAACATGATCAGATGATGGACGCACAGACTCAAAAACTTGCGACAACCATCTATAATCTTCCTGATATTGGTTTAAAACACTATCTGGCGATAGTGATTCCCAAAGTTTGGAAAGTTGTTTATAATCTTTTGCAAATGCATCTTTCTTTTCGTCTGTGTTGATTGCATTTTGAGCTAATTCTAAACCTTCAAAACCGGTGATTTTTTTGTCAACTCCAATAAAATGATCCAAAACCTTTTTCATTGCTAAGGGCAATTGGTCTTTTAATTCATTTAAATTGGTAATTATTTGTTTTACACTTTCTTCATCAAATTCTAAGGCTTTTGCAGCATCATCAAAAACTCCAAAATAATCTACAATACGTCCAAAGGTTTTACCGGGATATAATCTATTAGTTCTGCAAATTGCTTGTAACAAAGTGTGATCTTTAATTGATTTATCTAGATACAAAGTTTGCAAAATAGGTGCATCAAATCCCGTTAATAATTTAGCGGTAACAATTAAAAACTTAAGTTCTGAATTTGCATTATTAAAATCATCAACTATTTTTTCTTGCTGGCTTTTATCAATACCCCATTTTTGCTTGAATTCAAAATCATCATTCGCAGACGTTGAAATAACAATTTTACTTGATTCAACTGAAAAATATTTATCTAACTCTTCTTTATACTGAACACACGCATAACGATCCGGAGTTATAATCATGGCTTTATAACCATGTGGCAATACCTTTTCGTTAAAATGTTTCGCAATATCTTCTACAATTTTTGCTACACGTTCTGGGGATTTTAAAAATGCAGCCATTTTAGCTGATTTTTTATTTAATGCATCTGCTTCTTCGTCTGATAAGGCAGCTTCTTCTTTAAATTCTTTAAAAGCTTTATCTATTGTTTCTTTATCAACATGAACATCTACTAATCTTGGCTCAAAATGCAAAGGAAGCGTTGCTCCGTCTCTAATTGAATCATGAAAAGTATAACGGGACAAATAACCTCCTTGATCTTCTTCAGCACCAAAAGCCCAGAAAGTATTTTTATCTGCTTTATTGACTGGAGTTCCGGTTAAACCAAAAAGAAATGCGTTTGGTAAAGAGGCTCTCATTTGCCTTGCCAATTCTCCCTCTTGAGTTCGATGTGCTTCATCTACTAAAACAATGATATTATCTCTTGTATTCATATTAGGCTTCGCATCACGAAACTTATGAATCATAGATATAATTATTTTTCTTGTATCTCTTTCCAGAAATCCTTGTAATTCTGTAATGCTATCTGTAGTAATGACATTTGCTATATCAGCAGCATTAAAAGTGCCTGTTATTTGAGTATCTAAATCAGTTCGATCTACTAATACAATTACAGTTGGGCTTTTTAATTCTTGGATTTTTCTTAATTTTTGTGCAGCAAAAACCATTAATAAAGATTTCCCTGAACCTTGAAAATGCCAAATTAAACCTTTTTTAATCTTTCCTTCTAAAACACGGTCTACAATTTTATTGGCACCTTCGTATTGCTGATAACGACATAAAACTTTTATTCGTTGTTTCTTTTTGTTGGATGTAAACAAAGAGAAATTTTGCAATATGTCTAATAACCTTTTGGGTTGTAGTAAATCTGATAATTCTTTTCCGATTTCATTTAGACCTAATTTTTTTGCTAAATTGTCATCTTCATTTTCTAAACGCCAGGGTGCCCAAAATTCCAATGGAGTTCGAATTCCGCCATAATAGAAAGTTTTACCTTCAGTTGCAAAGGAAAGAATATTAGGTACAAATAATTGCGGAACAGCATTTTCATATATATCGTGAATTTCATGCGCTCCATCTAACCAACTTACAGAAGGTCTAATAGGTGTTTTTGCTTCACCAACCACAACAGGAATTCCGTTGATTAATAAAACTACATCTGGAATTTTAGTTTCTCTGTGATGAACACGATATTGATTGGTTATTAAATAAGTATTATTATGAATATCTTCAAAATCAATTAAACGAATTGGAACATGACGATTATTTTCTCCAAATGGCATGGTTTTATCACCACACATCCACTTAAAAAATTCTTCATTTGCTCTTACTAAACCTTCTGTATTTACAGATATCAATATTGCACGTAGCCTATAAATTACTTCATCAGCTAATTCATTTTTACGAGCAATTTCGGGATTTAAACGAATTAATGCAGTTTTTAATACATCTTCTAAAAGTACCTCATTAACACTTCTGTTAAGTTCTGTTGACGAAATATATTTCCATTGTGCACCATATCCAGCTTTAGGTTCTTCAAATCCTACTGCTGAATTGAGATTTTTACCACTCAATTGGTGAATGATGTAATGTTCTACGCTATTAAGTTCATTGAAGCTCATATTAAAATATTATTTAAAAAATCTATAAAATGATCAGTGATTTCTTTGTGAAATTCAGGCTCTATATCTTCTAAAATTATTTCATCAAATCTTTCAATCATACACCTACCTAATAATGTATATTCAGCCGTTTTATCTAATCTACTGATAATGTCTTTAAAAATCAAATTTAATTGATATCTATATTGATTATCGGTCAGTGGATCAGAGCCATAGCGTGCACAAATTTGTTGTTCAATTCTAATTACAATCTCATCTACTTTACTTTGTCTATCAATAATTAAGGGAATCCGATTTAGTTTAATTTCTTCAATTGTTGTTATAGCCAAAATGTTGTTTTTGATTGGTCTTAATTTACAGAAATAATCAAAATACATCAATTTTTCAGGTTTCCAATATTCCGGATTAATCAGTAATGGCCTTTCTTTAGTAAGATAGCCTTGATATTGAGGGAATTGAGCATAATCAATATTACCCAAAGCATCAGCAGGATGATTTATAATATGAGTACCTGTGTGCAATGGAAATTTAGTGCCTTTTGCTCCATTACATGCTGGACAAGCTAATAATAAATTTGACCACTCATAACCGAGCCAGTAATACCCATTATCATTTACACCACTTATTGAAGCTTTAGGACGAAAATGTTCAACATTAGGAGTAGCTGCAGGTTTAATACTTGTTTCGCAAAAAGCACATTTATCAAAATATAAATCATTTAGCTCATCTCTAATAATATCATGACCATATTTAGCACTTGTATAAGCAGAGCCTTTTTTTAAAGCGATAGAGGAATCGACATCAGTTCTATAGTTAGCTAATTCTAATCTTCCCCTAGCGATAGGATTAGTCATATCTTTCTCTATATATCTCACTTGTTTTCTTTTAAGTTAATAGCGACAGACTTCAGAAAAGACTTTATTTCATCATTTTTACTTATTTCATCGAAAGTAATTTCGGTTCTTATTTTTTTTAACTTATTGTGAGAAACTGGAAACAAATCATTAAAACCAAAAATTGGTGAACTTAATATTGTATTTGGTAGCAAATCTGAAATATTTATCTCTAGCTTAGTCACATTAATTCCAGTATCGTAATCTCTCTTAATTACAACAAATGTACTATCTTTTGGGGCACCCAATAGAGGAATAGGACTATGCGTTGTAACTATGAATTGAATTAATGGAAAAGTTCGAGAAAGTGTTATGACCAAATCTTTTTGAGCTTTAGGATGGAGATGCAGATCTATTTCGTCTATCATTACAATACCTCTCAATTCAGAAGGATCAATAATTCTAGGTTGTTGATTATATAGCCTAATTAAAATATCTGAAACTAAATTTAAAATACTTTTATTTCCTGAAGATAGTTCGTGCCATTTCAATTTAATTAATTCTTCAGAGCCTTCGGAACGAATTAAGTACTCTAAACTAAATTTATTCTGATTTTTTACAAACTCAACTTTACGCAAATTTGGAATAATTTTAGTTAGTAATGAAAAAATTTGGTCCATTCTTGCCCGAGCCATTTTCTCATTTTTAGGATTATCTTGCCAAAATTCAAATTGATTAACTAAACTTAAAAGTTTCGCACCATCTCTAAACAAAGATTCAAATGAACTATTTTTACCGATAGATTGTCTATAATCCTTTGTTTTTATAAGCTCCCTATTATGTTGTAACCTGTAAGGACCATACATTGCCAAACCTCGTGAAAGATTAGATGTTTTCGAATTCAAATTATTGTTTTCAATTCGTTCAAATGAGATAATTCTTTTACCTGAATTAAAACTTGCCTTTACATTTAAATTCCCTTTTTCAATTTCGTTTTCTGTAAATTTTCTATTTCCTAAAATTGTAGCTATTGCTCTTAAAAACATAGTCTTTCCAGATCCGTTTTCGCCAGTAATAAAAACCCATTTAGAATCTCCTATTTCTAAATTTTGATTTTTAATTGATCCATAACTATGAAAATTTATCTCCCTCAAACTATCTGCTTTATTTTCGTCATCTACGGAATCATAGCTTAATTCAACAGACTGATTTTGTCTGTATTTAAATATATTTTTTATTCTTAAATTAAATTCCTTAATAGGTAACTGAAAAACAAATCCATCAAAATCATCAGGATTTTCTTTTATAGTTTCTCTTTTGAGACCAGGTACAAGGTTATCCTCATATATAATTTTATTTATAATATGATAATCATTTCTTAGAAAATAACTCAAACAGTTTATATAATCTGCAGGATCAAAATTATTATACTCTTTGACAAACCATGTATCTCTCTGATTTAAACCTTTTAACTCATCCTTCCACCATCTACTGTCTTCAAAATATTTTTTTAAGTCCTCCTGAATATCAGTTTGAATTATTAATCTGCAATGTTCATCTGGATTAATTAAAAATGAAATCACAGGTATGTCTTCTATAAAATCCATTTCTGTCCAAAATGAAATTGCTACAGTATCTTCTCCATAAAACCAATATCCCTTTTCAAGAGCATTATTATTATTTGAATCTCTTGTAACAAAAGTAAAATCAGAATCTGTTTCTGATTCCTTTAATAAATACGTAAATAATTCTTCATGCAAATCAAAATAATCTCCTTTTTTACGATACCTACTTCTATCCTCCAGGTGAATAGAGAATATTCTATAATATTCAGCATGTGTATCGTTTATTTCTCGAATTTTATCTAGTCCAAAATTAGGTTTCACCGTTTTTACAGTTCCATACTTACCTCCACCTATAGTAGCATTTTGTATACCATATCGAGAAATACCTTTCCTAGGATTATCTATATCATACAAAATCCATTCTTTTACTTCTACTCTTAAAGAGAAGTTTTTAGATTCGTCAGTATATTTACGAACTACGGTTCCATACGCAACAAAATTTCTTTCATATTTAAGAATCAATACATCATCTTTTTCAATGGAATAATATGTTCCTTTTTGCGCTGTATCTGCATATAAAGCAAATTCATTTGATTCAAGAATATCTTTGAAATTATCTTCAATATAATCCGATCCAGGTTCACCGGCACTAACTATAAAAAAATTCATACTTTTTCTCTTTTAAAAGATCTGATTAATTATACTTTTTTGTAAAGATTGGGAGCTTTTGATTTTTAGATCAACTAATTCAATATTTGAAGTAAATTGTTCTAGTTTACTTGCTATAGCTTTTTGATTTTCAATATTTATTAACGGAACTTTTATTTTTTTTATATCGCTTTGGTAGATATGCATTACAGTAGCTCCTGTACCCAATTTATTTAGTTGCTTCCTTACCAATTGAGAATTCATTAAATAACCTAAATAAAAACCGTTCATCTCTTTAGGCCTAAAAACAATAGTATCACTTCCTGCATAAACTTCTAAATCATCAACAAATGAAGCTGATTTACCAATTTCGTTTATTGTCTCACCAGAACCCGCAAACATAATATCGTTTCTTTCTAATCTAAAACCTTGATCAGCTGTAGCTCTGTCAATAAATGAATAATATTTTCTAATGACTCTATGATGTTTCGTATATAGTTCTCCGTATCGAACACACGGTATACCACTATCGACAACATCAGATTTTGCTATTCCTTTCCCTTTTAAGAAAACTCCTAAAGAGTTTAATGTAACTACTTTCGTTTTTATTGATAATTCTTCAATTACCATTTTTATTGTTTTGCCAGAAATATCTATACCATGAATCTCATTTTCTATCAATAAATCCAAATTTGTTTTTAGATTGTTTGATAGATATTTCTCTCTTTCGATGACCCCGTCCATAGACCAAAGTAAATCTGCTAGTTGTGCTTGTTGATCTTTAGGCGGTAAAAGGAATTCATAATCTGCAACATCTCTCCATCTAACATGAGGATTAGTTGAACCAACAATAGCTCCAGTAGTGTGATTATAAAAAGAATCACTGTGAAAAAGAAAAGGAATAAATTTTGAAACTAAAAATTCTTCATTTGACTCTAATGTTAAGGTTTTTTCACCACATATTCCATCGAATGAAGCTAAAACGGTTCTTCTTAAATGAGGGTTTCTTGTTGGAAACAATATTTGTCCTTTTCTGAATATTTTATAAAAAGTTGGATTTATTTCATCACCATTTTCTTGACTTGCCCATCTTTTAATATGTAAAGATTCTGCATCCATATGTTCAACCTTTAAAAAACGATCAAATCTATGATGAGCATTCTCTCTATCATTTTCTTCTTTTTTAGTTAGAACATCAATTAATCTAACCTTTTCCCAATTATCCTTATTAATCTTCAATACCATTAAATAATTGTTTTAAATAATTGAGACATGTTTTTTTTTAATATTAATGACTGGATTTCCCACTCGTTAAATGATTGTTTAAATGATAGTACATTAGATTCACTTATTCTCGAGGATTTAACGTAATTAGTTACCAATAAAGAAGCATTCTTTTTTAAAATAATGTCTAAATCAACAACTTTAGTAAATCCTTCGTCATCTTTGAATTCATTGTAAGCTTTAAAAATTTTTTCAATATGATATGGTGATAAATAAGAGATTGTTTTTTCATCTTTTATTTCATTGTATGCATTTATAAACAGTATTTTTCCTTTTCTGTTTGAATCTTTATTCGTTCTTCTAATTAACAATGCTGCTTCCATTGAAGAATTATAAAATAAATTTCTACCAAGTGCGATAACACATTCTACAGTATCAGATTCAATCATTTTCTTTCTAATATTCTTTTCGCTATCTCTAAAAAGTATTCCATGAGGCCACAATTGAACACATCTTCCATTTACTTCATCCATACTTTTGTGTATGTGTTGTTCAAAAGCATAATCTGCACAACCTTGTGGTGGTGTTCCCCAAAGATTACGCCCATAAGGGTCGCTTTCAAAACTTTTTCGATCCCAAGCTTTTATAGAATAGGGAGGATTCGCAAGAATTACGTTAAATTTTTTAAGTTGATCATTTTCTAAAAGTCCCGGTTGTGCCAAAGTATCTCCACGTACGATTTGAAATTCTTCAATACCGTGCATGAACATATTCATTCGTGCAATAGCAGAAGTAATTAAATTGATTTCTTGTCCGTATAATTTCAACGTTCTGTATTCTTTACCTTCTTCTTTCAAATGTAAAGCACAATTCAATAATAAACCACCTGAACCACAAGTAGGATCATACACGCTTTCTCCAGGCTGTGGGTCCATAATCATTGTCATTAATTTTACAACTGTGCGATTGGTGTAAAACTCTGCTGCAGTATGACCACTATCATCAGCAAATTCTTTAATTAAATATTCGTAAGCGTTACCCAATTTATCATCAGGAACATTTTTAATATTTAAAGTATGTTGCGAAAAATGTTCAACTAAATTGGTTAAAGTAGCATCTGAAAGTCGGTCCTTATTTGTCCAACTTGCATCTCCAAATATTCCAAATAAGGTTTCAGGATTTGCTTTTTCAATTTCTCGCATGGCTTCTTGAATTGCCATACCAATATTAACCGTTGTTTCTCTTACTTTTTTCCAATGTGCATTTTCGGGCACCAAAAAATGATGGTGTTCAGCAAAAGATGCGTATTCCAAATCACCATTACTTTCTTGCAAAGCTTTTTCGAATTCTTCGTCATACACATCGCAGATACGCTTAAAGAAAAGTAAAGGAAAAATATATTGTTTGTAATCTCCAGCATCGATCGTACCGCGCAAAGCGGTAGCAGCTCCCCAGAGATATTTTTCTAATTGTTGTTGGGTCATTTTATTCTTCTTGTAATTCTAATTCATCCATTTCCTCTTCAATTATCGGATCCAATGTGGCAACTATTCTTGGAACATTTAAAATAGTCATCAATTCTTCCTTTAAAAGTTCTTTTCTCATATTAAAAAAATTAATAAAATTTGTCAATTCTAAACTTTCATTCTCTGGAAAGAAATGCAAAAGTTTATAACTGTTTTGTTTTTCAATTGTTGGATGAGCTTGATTTAACCATTCAATCAATATTTTTGCACTTTTTTGTTGGTTAACAGTAGCTTCAATTAGTTGCAAATTTGGTAATGAGTTATAATTGTTTAAAAATTCCTCTCTTATCTCTTTATTAGTCACTCCTAACTTTTCTAATGATTTGTGAGTGAAAAATGATTTAGGATGAATGTGATCTTGATGAAAAATATAATCATGATTTAATGGATACAATAAACCTAAAACCATAAATGCAAAAGATGATCCATATTGCGTTGTTAAAAGATGTTCAATATTTGATTCTTGAAACTCTAATGATTTATTTGATCCCTTGTATTTTTCTATTAATTGTGCCAATGGGAAAGTACCCAAATTTGTCGAAATTATAGTTCTGTATGTTGGATATAAATTATCAGGAGTTCCACCAAAAATTTTCTTTAATAGCGCTCTACTTAACCATTCTTTAATTAGACTTCTATTTTTCTCCTGATTTGCATGATGCAATAATTCATCTCCAATATTATTTTTTTTGATAAAATAGGCAATTGGAATAATTGCATTGGTAGCTGTTAAAGTTTGCTCTGAAAAACCAAAACGATTAATTAATTTTACAGTAAGTAAAAGAGATTGAGAAATTTCATCCCATTCATTTTCAATCTTTGACATATTTTCTGTTGAAAAATTATCAACACGAAAACGAATATCTTTTAGATCTGTTAAAACTAAACATGATTTAAGAACTAGATCTTTGTTAAAATTAAATTTATTACCAACTGAATTCATTTTATCAACAAATGAATGAATTATTACTCTAGCGTCTTTTTTCTTCCACTGAGCAGTAGCAATTGACAACAATAAATCAGAGTAACTCAACTTGGTTCCGCCGCTATTTATTCTAATGAAAATATGTAGGACCTTGTCTAACTGTTCACTCTTTTCTAGATAAAAGTTAATTGAGTCTTGTTCATTAATTACTTGATACAATTTCGTAAGCGTTGTAGAAGCAAAAATAGTTTGTTCTGGCTTTCTTTCTATTGTGTTAGTTAAACCACTATTTATAAGGTAATTCATAATATCCATCATGTTGGTAAAATCTAAAATATCTCCTACCTTGAACCAATGAAATTCTTTTGAATGTTTTTGCGTGAATAATTCAATTTCACGATCAGTTAAAAAGCGAAAGTCGAATTCTTTTTCTGTATCATCCGAAATCTTAAGTAAATTTACATATAATTTTTTTTGTGGATAAGCATGATCACTTTTTCGATTATATTTTGGCAATTTCCTTGCATCACTTCCCTTTAAACCAATATATAACGAAGTCAGTCTTTGTTGTCCATCTAAAATAGCCATTCTATCTTTTGCAACGCTTAGTTCTGCTAATTCATTATGCGTTCTATCTCTTTCATGATAATTTGATAAAAAACGATAGAACTTAAATTTGCTTAAGTTTTCTGCTTTTACTTTCCAAAATAAAAATGTGCTAATTGGATAATCACGCATAATGGAATCAAAAAGTAATTCTATCTGATTTGGACTCCAAACGAATTCTCTCTGAATTGAAGGAAGTATATATTCCTGATCTTGAATACATTCTATTGCCTCTCTAATCTTAATCGGTTTCTCGTAAGCCATTATATAAATTGGTTTAGTATTTTTTTAAATTTTTCTTCTGCTTTTATACTTTCCTCCCATGCTGTTTTCAAATCAGCTAAAGCTACTTCAACTGAAGGCAAGTTATCTTCAATTATTTTTTCTACATAAAGCGGAATGTTCAAATTATAATCATTATCCTTTATTTCTTGATCAGAAACTACTTTTACATAATTTTCAACATCTGAAAATTGAGTATACCAATCATATATTTGCTTCACATTTGCTTCTTCGAGAAAATTTTGAGCTCTCCCAACGCGAATTTGCTCAGAGCCATCTATAAATAAAACTTTTCCTTTTTTATGCTTTTCTTTTTGTTGTTTAAAAACTAATACACAAGCTGCTAGTTGAGTTCCATAAAAAATATTTGGTCCTAAACCTATTACAGCTTCTAAAAGATCTTTTTTTAATAAAGCTTCCCTAATTTTACCCTCAGAAGCTTTTCTAAACAAAGCTCCGTGTGGTAAGACAACAGTCATTCTTCCATTAGCATTCATTGATTTAATCATGTGCTGAACCCAAGCCATATCCCCGTTTCCTTGTGGTGGAACTCCTGCGATGTTTCTTCCATATGGATCATTTACCCAAATATCAGCACCCCAATCTTTTAACGAAAATGGAGGATTTGCAATAACACAATCAAATGTTTTTAAACCATCAGCTTCAAAAAAAACAGGGTTTCTTAAGGTATCGCCACGAGCAATTTGAAAGTCTTCAATTCCATGCAGGAACATATTCATACTTGCAATAGAACTAGAAGTCAAGTTCTTTTCTTGCCCGTATAATTGTAATGTTCTATAGTCTTCGTTATTATGTTTTAAATGATCGACACATTCTAAAAGCATTCCACCAGTTCCACACGCGGGATCATAGATAGTTTGACCTTCATGAGGATCCAATATTAAACCCAATAAATGAACAACTGAACGAGGTGTATAAAATTCACCCGCTTTTTTATTGGTTAAATCTGCAAAGTGTTTGATTAAATATTCATAAGCCTGCCCTAATATATCAGGATCAACGAGAGAATTAGATAAAGAATATTGAGAAAAGTGTTCAATTAAGTCAGTTAATAATCGATCTGATAGTTTGTTTTTATTACTCCATTGAGCATCTCCAAAAATGCCGTATAAATATTCCTGATTGGCTTGCTCAATTCCTCGCAGAGCTTTTTCAATAGCTAAGCCAACATTTGATGTTGTTTCTCTTACATCGTTCCAATGACATCCATCTGGAATTATAAAACGATGAAATTCCGGCAATAAAGCATAATCAACATCACCTTCTGATTCGTCAAGTGCTATTTGATATTCTTCATCAAAAACATCTGATAATCGTTTAAAAAAAAGAAGTGGAAATATATATATTTTAAAATCAGAAGCATCGACTGGACCTTTGAGAATCCAAGCTGCTTTTGAAAGATATTGTTCTAATTGAGATAAGGTTAATTTATCCTTGGACATAATGGATTTCTTAATTTGCATACATTTTGAAAAGTCAGCTAAGATATGGAAATTATTTCTGGAGCGATTATGGAAAACCGTACTGATTATAATTATTTAAATAAAGTACATCAACAAAAATTCAATCCCTCCTACTCCTCATACATCTCCATCCACAACCTAGTCTCCTCCAAATCCAGTTCCTTCTCAATCTTCCTAAAAATCTCTTCATTAACAGAACCCGATTTATGCATCGATTCTAACTTACCACGTTCCACATTCAAAAGATCGATTTGCAGTTTGGTGAAGTCGTTGAAAATCTCGCCGCCCATTATATTTCCTTTTCCGAAGAAATTGGCCGGCAGTTCGGTTTTTTGGAGGCGGTTGAATTTTACTTCGTATTTACTTTTGATGTTGTGAAGCAAATCATCGTTGAGTAAGGAGAAATTATCTTCGATATGGGTAATGGTTTGCGAAACGATAATGTTTCGGATTTCGTATTCTTCGGCGATGATGGAGTACTTTTCGATTTTTAGTTTTTTAATCAGCCAAGGCAATGTCAGTCCCTGAATGACCAAAGTCGAAAGGATCACACAAAACACCAAATAAATGATGAGGTTTCGGAGTGGAAATACCTCCGTTTCGTTCATCATTAGCGGAAGCGCCAAAGCAGCCGCCATCGACACCACACCACGCATTCCTGACCAGCCGAAAACGATCATGTTCCTGAAATCGAATTCTTCCTGCAAACGGATTTTTTTACTGATATATCTTGGCAACAATGTCGCCGGAATCACCCATAAAAAACGCACCAAAATTACGACCAAACTTACCGAAGCGCCCCAAATAAACAAAGACCAACCGGAATAATCCCCGATTCCCAACATAATTTGTCGCAATTGCAATCCGATTAAAATAAAGATCAATCCGTTTAGAATATTGGTTAGAACGCTCCATATTGTTCCTGTCATGATTCGGCTTTCGTGCGTGAAAATCGTTCCTGATCTGGCCGAAAGAAAAAGTCCGGTTGCCACTACGGCCAAAACTCCCGAAGCTTCAAAATGTTCGGCAATTAAGTACGAAGCAAAAGGCGTTAATAAAGTTAAAGTCGCTTCGATCACCTCATCGCAGACAAACTTTTTATGAATAAAACTCATGATATAGCCTACGCCCAAACCTATACCGATTCCTAAAACCGACATGATCACAAAATTCAGTCCGGCTTGCCAGAGTACAAAATTTCCGGCGGTAATAGCGGTCAAAGCATATTTGTAAGCGACCAGACCACTGGCATCATTCACCAGACTTTCGCCTTCCAGAATCGCAATTAACCTTGGGTGCAAACCCAGACCTTTTGTAATAGAAGTTGCCGAAACTGCATCAGGAGGCGAAACGATCGCACCCAATAAAAATGCTAACGGCCAGGAGATATCATCTATCAGCATATGGGCTGCAATGGCTACGGCCACAGTGGTAAAAAGTACCAAACCTACAGCCGCCAAAGTAATGGGACGAATCGTTTGTTTAAAATCAGACCAACTGGTGTACCACGCCGCGTGATATAAAAGCGGCGGCAAGAAGACAATAAACACCACTTCGGGACTTAAGGCAATGACCGGAAGTCCCGGAATTACACTAATGATTACGCCGCAAAGTACCAGCACAATCGGAATGGGGAAATTGTATTTTTTACTGATGAGGCTCAAAAAAGCAACACCAAATAGTAACATGATAATTACGGTAATATTTTCCATTTTCTGATTGTTTTGGTAATTCTGGTATTTAGAGTACGAATATAATATTTTTAATTTTTCTTTTTTTAGCCACAGATTAAAAGGATTAAAATGATTTTTTCTTTTGAGTGTGGTTAGTTTTTGCACGCAGATTTGGCAGATTGAGCAGATTTTATTTTCTGGTTTGTGTATTGGTCTATATGTAAAACTATGTCTCTTTAACTTTTGAAACTTTGTCAAAGTTTTAAACTTTGACAAAGTTGCCGCACAATAAATCATTTTAATCTGTGGCAAAAAAAATAACACACAACACAATTACACTCCATAACGCAAAACCTCTTTTAACCAAATTTTATCATACTTTCCATCATAAATAACCCAAAAAAAATTACATTTGACCCTTAAATTCATTGCCTTATATTATGATTCAGAAAAGAAATTTTATTGGTTTACTGACCTTGTTAGCTGTCTTTTTTTACGCGCCGTTAACCTATTCACAAACCAAAGCGGCTACAACTGAAACTGCACCGGTTAAAGCTGATACTACTCCGCCTAAAACCCAAACCAAATCGAAACTTTTTGAAGAAACTGCTACCGACAGCGATTATTTAATGGCGATCGAAAAAGCAGGAGAAGTTTTGGAATCTGCTCATAATGACACCGAATTTGACGGAAACAGTCATCGCTTGTTTGGAGAAATTAAACGAACGCAGGGAAAACTCGATCTTATTCTGGTAAGCTTAAAAGGGGCAAACCCTAATGTGCGTAACCAGCAAATGTACCGTATTGTGCTCAAAGAAATCGAACAGGAACTTGACGAACAAAATACGGCAATTAATTCCCGAAATCTGGCGCTTGAAAAAATCAAAGGCAGGGTAATTGATTTGCGCAAGGATAAAACTTTAATGGGACTTTTGAAAGATACCATTAAACGCCAGCAATTTAAAAAAGAATTTGCCAATCTTAAAGAAAGATACCTGAGCACAGACAGTTTAATGAACAAAAATCAGGGCATTTTAAATACCAATAAAAGACTTACCGTAGAACGAAAAATTGCGGTTTCGAATGCGCTAATTACCGTAGAAGGTAAATTGGAACAATCCGGAATAAGCATGCTCAGAAAAGAATATCCTGCTTTATGGAGTATCAGCGATTCTACTTCTAAAAAATTAGTCGGAAAAAATATCAGGGCTAAAATAATTATCGAAGAAAATGTCGCTTCGTACTATTTGAGTTATAAAGCAGGTGCATTGATCTTTTTGGTATTATTAATGGGATTATTGGGCTGGTACATTTTTCGTAATTTAAAATACCTTAAAAATAACGGCCACGAAGAACATTTATCTGAATTTAACTTTAAATATATCAATAACGGCATCATTGTTCCTGTTGCCGTAGTAGGTCTTAACATTGCGGTA
>Ga0247807_10001118_pt1 | contig 16254 bp, 14 predicted proteins | sample UWRJL074202C1_FD_179931 | JGI IMG/M metagenome (GOLD analysis project Ga0247807, IMG submission 179931) | Plant litter microbial communities from Arlington Agricultural Research Station in Wisconsin, United States - UWRJ-L074-202C-1 | ecosystem: Environmental > Terrestrial > Plant litter >...
TGCATTGAATACACCAAATTCTGTGATATTAACTGAGGAAACTGCAAAACTTTTATTCGGCACTACAGATGTGCTCAACAAAACCGTCAGTTATCAAAACGAAAAAGATTTAAAGGTTACCGGTGTAATTAAAGATTTACCCTTAAATACTTCAATCAGGTTTGATTGTTTAATGTCCTGGTCTTTCTTTGAAAGCATAAACGAGTCCGTTAAAAATCCTGGCTGGGGAAACTTTAATTTTCTGGCCATGGCCAGGGTTAATAATCCGGCTAATATTGACCTGATTAATGCTAAAGTAAAAAAGCTGTTTAACGAAAACTATAAAGATCAAAAGAACGAAAATTTTCTTTTCCCCTTAGCAGATATGCATTTATATGGAGAGTTTCAGCATGGCAGGAGTGTAGGTGGTGATATAGAACGTATTTATTTATTTCTTGCACTGGCCTTTGGTATTTTGCTTGTCGCATGCGTCAATTTCATGAACATGGCCACCGCTAAGTCAGAGCGCAGGGCAAAGGAAGTGGGGATCAGGAAAACTATTGGTGCAACGAGGAGTTCTTTGATTACTCAATTTCTGACCGAAACTATGGTTCTGACTGCGGTGGCTGTATTGATAGCTGTTACCATTGTTGAAGTCACTTTACCAATATTCAATAATCTGCTGAATTTAGCTGTTAAAATTGATTATATCCATACAGGTTACTGGCTGGGCATACTGACAGTCTCACTGCTGACCGGGCTATTGTCGGGGGCTTATCCTGCATTTTATCTTTCCTCTTTTAACCCGGTTCAGGCTTTAAAAAAGAAAACCGCAAGGGCAAAACTCATTCCTGTCAACATGAGACACGTGCTTGTCACCGGACAATTCTGTTTTGCTATTATGCTGATCATCGCTACGCTTGTTATCTATAAGCAGATACAGTTTATCAAAAACAGACCGGTAGGCTATGCGATCAATTTGCTTGCAGAGATGCCACAGGATGGGGAACTGATCAGTAAGTTCGATTTGTTTAAAGCGCAATTACTTAAAACAGGAGCAGTTACTGCAGTAAATCAGTCTTCGCAGAGCATGGCCAGAGTTGGGAACTGGTTTTATGGCCTTGAATGGCCGGAAATGGAAGAAAAAGGTAAGGAAATTGTTTTCAACCGCCTTCAGACCTCTTATGATTTTGTGAAGACCAGTGGTGTAGAACTGCTGGCCGGACGGGATTTCTCCAGAGATTTTGCATCAGATAGTGCAGCAATTTTGTTAAGCAGTACAGCAGTAAAGGTAATGAAGCTTAAAAATCCGATAGGAATGAACGTAAAGCTATTTGGAAATCAGTTAAAGGTAATCGGCATTTTTAAAGATTTTATCTGGGACTCTCCTTATCGTTCGGGCCGCCAGATGGTAATCAGTTTCAATAAAAATGAAGGCGGAAACATTAATATGCAGTTAAATCCTGCCAATAGTTTAAGTAAGAATACTGAATTGATTTCGGCTGTTGCCAGAAGCGTCAATCCTGAATATCCTGTAGATATCAGGTTTGCCGATGAGCTGTATTCCAGAAAAATGCAGTCAGAAAAAATTCTTGGCATGCTGGCCAACTTGTTTGGAGGCATAGCAATCCTGATCTCTTGCATGGGTCTTTATGGCCTGGTTGCTTATAGTGCAGAACAACGTCATAAAGAATTTGGCGTACGCCGTGTAATGGGCGCCTCAGTTGGTCATATTATGAAACTGCTCTCCGTTTCCTTTCTGAAGATGGTAGTTGCCGCTGCCTGTATTGGCGTACCTCTGGCTTATTATCTGATGAACAGATGGCTTATGGGTTTTGAATTCAGAACCACTGTGTCATTATCAATTGTACTTCTGTCAATAACAGGAACAGTAATAATTGCATTTCTTACAGTCAGTTTTCAGGCCTACAAGGCAGCAAAAGCTAATCCTGTTGAAGCTTTGAAGTATGAATAATTTAGCTTTAAGGTATATAACTGTTTAATAGGAGTATCGTTTACAAAGTTGCGCTGCTCATGTCAGCTATATTTGAGCGTCTGATTATCATTTGATACTCCTTGAATATACTGCTGAATTCTTTAGTTGATTCATAATTGCTGAATTCATATTCTTCATTTAATCCATTTTTCGCTGATAAGCGCAGTTCTCCATACTGGACGATTGGAATCTGATAATTGTCATTAAATCTTTTGTCAGGAGTACCGTTTTTATTCACTTTAGCCCAGGTCGTATCAATTATTTTTGAGTCTGGCGGAACAGCCCCTGTTTCTGTAAACCGTACAGCGCTCTGTTGTAAATTTATTTCATCAATACCAATAATTTCAACAGCTGACTCAGTTGAATACAGCACAATAAAACACGGATAGCAATACAGATCTGCTCCATTTGCATTTTGAAAGTAAAGTGCTTTAAAATCAGACCTCAGCTCAGGGAGAGATCTGAATGAGAACTTTACTTCTTGTTTATCAACTATTGTACTGGCTGAGGAACGTGCAATCACCCGATCCTGAAAATGCGCACTGGTTACATCCCAGATTCTATAGCTGTTCATTAATTTATTAAAGGAGTTAGCCAGCTGATCATATTTTTCCTTAATTCCTGGCTCAATGTCCATATTCAGGCTGACATAGCAATCTTCAATTTCTTCATTTATCTGTTTAACAGCTTCTGTTTGTTTGGCTATGTCTGCTTTTAAATTGTCTGAAATTGACTTGATAATCAGCCCGTATAAAAATATATAGCTCAGCATCAGTTTTAGTCGCGCAGTCATCAATGCGGTCTGAATACTCATTAAATCCTGCTCCAGTTCTTTTTTTTGCTGCCGGGCCAGGATAATAGCTTCTTTTATACCCTGCATACCCTGACTGGTTATTTTATGGATATCCGCACTAAAAATATCGCCAATCGAGGTTGAAAGGCCATTTTTACTTAAGTTCAGATGAACTCCGGGGATGATTTTTATACGTTTTCGGAAACTCCAGGCCATTGTTTTTTAAAATTATTGGTTAAGGTATCTGATAGTGAAGCTGTCACTAACAGGAATATTAATGCTGATCTGTTAGTCAGTAATCAAAAGTATGCAGGAGCAACATGATTTTTTTACGGGAAACCATAACTCATTTTGGGTCATCTGTCCTGTGGGCGCAGGAGTATAATCAATAAATTTAGATAGATGAAAAAATTAGTCCTGCTAGTCAGTATTTTATCCTTGTCAGCGATTCTGGTGCAAAGTAGTATCAAAGCTACTTCACCGGCAAAGCCCGTTTATTATTCATTTCCTAATCCGGAATGTATGATTAATGTTACTGTAGTTGACGAAGAATTGGTGGCTTTCCCGGGCGCAACAATAAAATTGAAAGGAATCAATAAGGACACCATAACAAATCCTGATGGGATGGCAAAAATAGCCATCCCTCAGTATAGTCACGCTACTATTACAGTTTCGTTCGCTGGTTATCAGCGAAAGGACATCAAGGTAGCCTGTGGAAACAGCAAGTTTATTATACAGCTGCGCCCTGATCGTCAAACAAGGCAATAACCCTGGCGAAAATTGGCTGCAAAAGATATTTATTATATATTTCCGAAAAATATCAAAATGGACGTGCCAAGGGAAATATACGCATTACAAAATATAAGTCAGTTAAAAGAATACCTCTCTAAACTCCCTGTTACTGAAATCCGGCAGGCATTATGGCAGGCGTATAACCATTTATTCGATTATAAAAACATCATGGAATGGAACAGGTTAGTCAGAACCTGCGAAGCACTGGCCATAACAGGCTGGGGAGAAGAAGAGCCGGTAGAAGCTTTTGCATCTAAATGGTTGAACGGGGCTTATTACACACATATACAAGATCGCTTTTTTGATGATAAATCCGTTAAAAGCTGGTCTAAAATGCAGGATACCTATATTTTACAAGAGCCTGATGCCGATAAAACTGATTATGGTATAGCGAAGCTGCTGTCACAGGAAAACCCGCTGGCGCGCAGCCCTTTACGCTTCACCACTATTTCAAGTAACAAACAATTAGCTGTAATTCCTTTCTGGGATGAAATGCAGAGGTTACAGAAAATAATGAACAAAGAATTACGGCCTGAACTATATGGCAGATCATTTTCCTATATCTTATTTGTTTTGAATTTCAGCAATCATGATGATGTGTATACTACGGTACGACATGAATATTTTCATGAGGAATCGGATGTCAGGAAAGATGTCGCCTGTAATCATTATATCCGGCCACGTTTAAAAACGGGGAAGCTGGCGCAGGCAAAAAATGAACTCAAATTATCTTTTGACAGATATTATACCAGGTCTTTTGGTGAGCAGTCCCTGAAAGAGCAGAAGGAAACTATGAAAAAAGAATTGACTGAAGTGATTAATATCCTGGCTGATAAGCTGAAAAAGAAAAAGATAGGGTATAACATTGAGCTGTTCAGGGAAGATGTAGAAAGCGTGTTAAATAAATGGTGACCGTAATTAAGTTACAGGATGTGAATACTTAGCTTTTCATAATTACATGGCGCAAATGTTCACTATGCTCATCTCCCCATTTCCCGAATGCGGAAATTAATGGAATTAAGGTTTTTCCAAACGCTGTCAGACTATATCTACTTTAGGCGGAACCTGCGGATATGTAAAAAAAATGTAATTGATGGCGGAACAATACTATCGGTTTAATATCCGGTAATAAATTCATACGTATAAATAAATGATATTGATTATGTTTAGATGACCAATATCATTTACTTATAAATTGCATGTTTTAAGATGAAATGCAAATCTTATGATCTACGAATTATAATAATTCTATTTTCCTTAAGTGTATAGCCATTTGCTTCTGAATGGTTTTGTCATAATCAGAATCAGTGTCATTAGCCTTACCTATCAGAATTAATAATTCCAGAATCAGAAGAAACAACAACCAGATTATATAGACAATTAAAGCAATTATAGATTTTTTAAGGATATTGAACATTACGCTTAACTCTTCAAGAAAACCCACTCTTTGATTTATCTCTTTTTCCAAAACAGACTTTAGACTGAGCAGGATAGTCTCTTTATTCATTTTCTGATTGTTAAGTTCTGCTAACTGATTATCCAAGGGTTGAAGCTGCTGTATCTTGGGATTTGGATTAGTTGTAATTGTTTTAGAAACGGAATTCTTATACACCGTATTTGTAATTGTTCTCAAACTATCGGTTGTAGTATTCACTACAGGTACCTTATTTAAGGTTATATCCACAATCTTTATAGTAGGATTTTTATTAATATCCTCTAGCAGATCCTTTCGTTCACGTTCTTTAGTTGCTATAGAAGTATTCAGCTGAGTTATTTGTGCACTTATTTCTTTCGTCCTGCCTGGCATCAATGAATTAACCTGTTCCTGATTTTCAGCCATTTTATTTTTTTCTATATCGTCCTTGAATATAATCTGATCAATAATAAGTGAGCCAACTATAGACATGAGCATAGCGAGTCCGAAGCGCGTCCACTTCAGGTATTGATTTGTTTTATCAGCAAGAAGGATTTGTCTTTCAATCTGAACAATTACCAGTACGGATATTGCTGATCCTAAAACGCTACCCATAACACCGAGCTTGATATACCGGTCACAAAAACAATAACCCACAAAAGCCCACACAATTGCAACAATTACTAATGCTGATGCATACTTTTTAACTTTTCTGGTAGAGACTTCACTACAGTTAGACAGGATATGAAAATTATAACCAGTTAAAAAGCAACAAATTTTAAGCCATGAAATTTGAAATGTTCTCATTTAAAATCTTTTTAATATGGTGTGATGAGAGATCGCTGAAAGTCCGTTCATAAAACCGCGGGTATAACTGATAATCATTCCCTGACTATCTCCTTTATTATTCCGGGCCTCTTCTTCAATATCCAATACCTTTTTGATATGGCTTTCTGCTATGTTCTTTTTCATTTTGAGTTCATCTACGACATCCACCATCCCGGTTCTTGATCTGCTGTCAATGTGAAATTCTATTTCTTGTATGAAATCCTCATAAAAAGTCTTAACTCTCCTTATTGTTCTCTCTAACTGATTTCTAAGTGCCTGAACATTTTGCTCCAGGTGGCTTACATCCGGATTCATTAAAGCGTCATCGTATCCTTTGGTTTCATGGTTTTTATCGAGGAAGTCAAATAATACTTCAATGTTATTTTCTGATTTCGGGACAACTTTAGCTTCCGTGCTGCTTAGTAAATCCTTGTCGTTTTCAATGAATACATTTTCAGGAATATCAACACTATTAGTAAATCTATTTGTTGGCTCCGCCACTGTCAAAACTGAATTTGAAGACAGTTTTTCAGCCTCTTTTTTTCTTAAAAAATCAAACATATTTTATATTTTAATGATAGGTACTTTGAATTTGGAATGTCCTCTCTGATGGCACGAATTGCATAAGGTGATAAGTGTGCTGTCTGAATATTGCCAGGGTGATTTAAATTTCTTTAAGACTGTTAAGTAATGATATTGCCTATGGTGGACTTGAAGATTGTTACTTAGGCCACAGATTACGCATCTGTTAAGATCTCTTGATAGAATTGCAGTTCTTTTATCTTTCCATCTTTTATCAAACAATAATGCTCCATAAGATCCGTGAGTATTTGTTACGGACTCTTCGTTTTTCTGCGATCTTGCTGCATTGATATATCTTCGGTAAAATTCCATATTAACTACTTATATATTTAACTTATCAAAAGTATATATGATCAGATTTTTTTTCTTACGGGAAACCGTAAATAATTTAATCTCATAGATTCAGTGAAAATTGAAAACTCAACAAGTTTATTAAAAGGAATCATTAGAAATTACCTTTGATAGTATCACATGACACTAGCAAAATGCAATTTATCACACGTCCATATATTTATGCAGTACAATACAGCTCCAGATCAGACAGCATAAAAAAATAATTCACCCTATTCTGAAATGCTAAAACATTTTAACATTAACAGTCTGTATAATAGGATGTTATTGGTGTTTTTTGGATATGTATATCTTCATATATTCGCCAAACCAATTTAAAGACTATATGAAAAAAGCGATGCTCATCTTACTTCTTTTCCAGACAACGATCTGTTTAAGTCAAAGCAGCATATCCTCATTGCCTGTTTGGAAAGAAGGAAATGAATCTATTAACAAACAAGACTGGCTGGTAAATAAGATAAAAAAATCAGCCGGAGTTTACCGGAGTGCGGATAGTAAAACTATTATTTTAGATAACGGTTTACTGAAACGGTCATTTCTTCTGCAACCCAACTTAGCATGTATTGATTTCAGTAATCTAAGTAATGAACAACAACTGTTAAGGGCAGTCAGTCCTGAAGCAAAATTGACAATTGATGGAAAAAATTATAATGTAGGTGGACTCCATGGACAAAAAGAAAGAGGGTATTTACAGCAGGAGTGGATCGAAAAGTTTACTTCTGATGCTTCAGATTTCCAGCTAAAATCTTATAAAGTAACCACTATACAGCCATATATCAACTGGAAACCCTCTAATAAAGAATGGGCAGCAAATAAAAAGCAGCCTACAGGTAAAATGCTGACTTTTATATTTGAATCCAGCTTATCTGCCTTAAAAGGAATAAAAGTAGAAGTGAATTATGAATTATATGACGGAATCCCGCTGATTTGTAAATGGCTGAACATACAGAACCAGGGTCAAAAAAAGATCAAGTTAAATAAGGTTGTCAATGAAGTTCTTTCTGTGCATGAAGAAGAATCTGCGGTAGACGGAACCTTAGATAAGATGAAAGTACCTCATGGAATTTATGTAGAAAGCAATTACGCTTTCAATAATTCTATGAATGCACGTCTGTCAGATCAAACTACACATTGGAACAGAGATACAACTTATACTTCACAAGTAAGTTATAATTTAAATACACCAGCCTTATTAGAAGTTTATCCACCAATTGGCCCGGGTATTGAATTGGCATCAGGAGACATCTTCAAGTCAATCCGTACAAATGAATTGTTGCTTGATAGTTATGACAGAGACAGGAATGGCATGGCTCAAAGGAAAATGTATCATAAAATAGCTCCATGGGCTACAGAAAATCCTATTTTTATGCATGTGATATCAATTGATCCTAAAATAGTAAAAAATGCTGTGGATCAATGTGCAGAAACAGGTTATGAAGGCATAATTTTAAGTTTTTTCAGCGGTATAAATATGGAGGATTTATCCGATAAAAGTATCGCCCATATTAAAGATCTGGTTGATTATGCACATAGCAAAGGTATACTAATGGGAGGATATTCGTTATTTTCAAGCAGAAGTATAAATGATGAGGAAGATGTAATTGATCCTAAGACTGGTAAACCAAATGTACATGCCCAATTTGCACATGCTCCATGTCTGGCTTCTAACTGGGGGCTAAATTATATAGGTAAGCTGAAACAGTTTATCAAAAAAACAGGTTTGGATATATTTGAACACGATGGGCCATATGTGGGAGATGTTTGTGCATCAACTAAACATCCCGGACATAAAGGACTGGATGATTCTCAATGGGCACAAATGGAACTGCAAAAGGGATTATATCGCTGGTGTAATGAAAATGGTGTTTATGTAAATGCTCCTGACTGGTACTTTCTGGATGGGACAAATAAAATAGCACTCGGATATAAAGAAGCAAATTTCAGACTTCCGCGTGAACAGCAAGTTGTGCTGAACCGCCAGAATATCTATGATGGAACCTGGGAGAAAATGCCATCTATGAGTTGGGGTTTCGTTCCATTAACGGAATATGGAGGTGGTAATGCTGAATCAACATTAGAACCACTTGATGAACATAAAAACTCTTACGAGTTGTTAATGATGCAATATTATGGTGCAGGTATTCAAGCTTGTTATCGCGGACCAAGATTATACGATACAGAGGAAACAAAGAAGCTGGTGACCGATGTTATCAGCTGGTATAAGAAATACCGGAGTATCTTAAATTCTGACATTATTCACCTGCGCAGAGCTGACGGAAGAAACTGGGATGGTATATTACACGTTAACCCTGATTTAAAAGAAAAAGGATTAGCCATGTTATATAATCCTGCAAACACTCCGGTAAAACGCAAAATCTCATTACCACTATATTATACCGGGCTAAATAACATAGCGCATATAAGAGAAAAAGAAGGCAAAGCTAAAGCATATACTTTAGACGCCGGTAAAAAGGTGGACGTTGAGGTCATGATTCCGGCTAAAGGATATACCTGGTTAGTAATTGAATAATTATTTAAAGGAACCTGTCACAAATTATAACTGCTATTAGTTTTCTGACTCATCAGTTCATCTAAAGTTCAGCAAGTATAAGAGATCTATGTTGGGAAGGGGTTGGTAAGGCTAATGGCCTTACCAACCCCTTCCCAACATAGATCTCTTATACTACTTAGCCCTTCTCTCTACGTGCCTTAACTTATTTATGAGAATATTTATTGTAAAATAAAATTATTATCTTGTTAGAAACAAAAGGGCTTTCATGTAATTCTGATAATCATGGCAATATTAAAAAATGAATCGAATGTAGGTTTCGGCAGAATGGGTAACACAGTTACTTATTTGCTAAACGGACAAATTGTAAGACGTACAATAGGAAAAAGCACTAAAAAAGCCACTATTCCTCAACTTTCAGTAAGGCAGAGAACTAAAATTATCACCCAATTTTTAAAGCCAGTTAATCTATATATTAATGCTGGGTTTGAATTTGAAGCCAGATTAGTACAGAAGAAAAATGCACATAATATAGCTACTTCCTATAATTGGTTACATGCATTTACGGGTATATATCCTGACCAAAAAATTGATTTTTCTAAAATTCTGGTGAGTAAAGGAAAAATGCCCGTTATCCATAATATTGAGGTATCGGTTGCTGACAGCAGAATAGAATTTAGATGGGATAAAACCTGTTTAACTGAAAAAATGAAGGGGAGTGACAGAGTAATGCTGCTGGCTTATTTCCCTGCTGAAAATCATGCAGAATTTCTAATCGGGGGTGCAGAGCGACTAGAAGGGGTTGAGTATTTAACTATCCCAGACTATAAAAAAGGAGCTTATATGGAGACCTATGTATCTTTTGTTTCTGCAGATTATAAAAGTATTTCCAACAGTGTTTATACTGGTCAGGTTTTCAGAATTCATGAAAGCGTTTAACTGCAAAGAGGTAAAAATGCGAATGGAGGCCTGATAAAATAGCTATGATCGTTTAACATAATTAATAATAGCCTGCGGCATTTGTCTGGGAGATAGGATTTCATTTACATATCCTGCTTTAATAACACTTATCGGCATACTGTCTTCACCAGCTGAAACAGGGCTTTGAGCAATCACATATCCTCCTGCATCAGCTATCATTTTTACACCTTTAGTACCATCTACACCCATTCCTGACAGGATAACAGCGATTTTTTTAAATATAGTATCTTTAGCCAGAGAACTGAAAAATATATCGATAGCCATATTGATTTTTATGGATAAATCCCTTTGAGTTAAAATCAGTTTGCCATCAAGTATAGACATCACTTTATTTTCGGGCATTACATATACGATATTAGTCCGTATTTTCATATCATTTTCCACTTCACAAACCTCAATGCTACTGTGTCGTTGTATAACTTCAGTCAGGATACTTCTTTGATGTGGATACAGATGTGTGGTAATTACGTAAGAAACACCATCGGGAAGCGTATTATCAAAGAATTCAGATAAAGCATGAGTTCCTCCTGCTGATGCACCTAAAGCTATAAGATATTTGTTTGCCATTTTATAATCAGATATTTTCTTCTAATATGGTCAATTCAATTGTAATAATACAAGTCTGTAATAATCACTGATTAAAATTCCCATTGTAAAAAAGAAAAACTACTTCGATCTTTGATTAAAAGATGTCAGATAGACCTGAAGCTCTTTACGATCTATCTCCATGACTATGGATGTCCTGTTGGCTTGCATTTGTGCGTAAACCATCCTGAAAAGATAGAGAGACTTATTATCCAGAACGGTAATGCGTATCATGAAGGTCTTGGCCCGCAATGGAATGAAACTATAGACTACTGGGAAAATCCCACTCCGGAAAAGAAATCAAAACTTATGGGTTTCTTAGGTGAGGAGGGTGTAAAAATGCAATACACCGCTGGATTGCCGGATGAACTATTACCTAACATAAGTCCTGAATTGTGGATGCTTGACTGGAATCTGATGAAAAGACCTGGTAATATTGAGATGCAATTCGAGTTGAATTGTGATTATAAAAATAACATCAGAATGTTTCCTGTCTTTCAAGATTATTTTCGCCGCTACCAGCCACCAGCTCTGATCATCTGGGGCAGATATGATGTGTTTTTTGGAGTAGAAGAAGCTTATTGTTATAAGAGACACTTACCCAATGCCCAAACACATATTATTGATGGTGGGCACTGGGCGCTGGAAACAAATTTCGATGAAGTGCTAAAGCTCATTGATAATTTTTTAGTATCCGCTGGTGACTCGTAAAATGATTCTCTTAGAAATTATAACGAAGTGTAATCCCATAAGTTCTTGGATCACCAAGTACACCTGCGTATAAACCAGAGTTCCCTGCTGCAGCCTGCAATTGTTCGTAATAATTTTTATTTGCGATATTTCTGGCCCAGAAGAATAAGGAGAATTTATCTGACTTAAATCCTAATCTGGCATTCAGCAATGCATAACCTTCTACGTTTAAAACACGTGAAGGTGTTGGGTTTGAGGAATATTCTGAACGGTAGCTCGCATCGGCAGCAATAAAATATCTACCCGCTAAGGTGGTCAGCTTACCAGGATTACTGAACTCTGCACCACCAGAAACATTCCATTTAGAGATGCCTGGCAATCTGCCGCCCGAAGCATCTTTGAATGCTACCTGCGTAGCTACTCCGTTAACCAGTTCCGTATGTCCGGTTTCTTCTAAGGGCAACGGTGCATTTGTGAATTTTACATATTTTCCGTCAAGATAAGCCAGGGCAGCATTTAGCGTTAAGAACTTTCCCAGCTGATAACTCCCGTCAAGTTCCAGACCCTTTACATTAACTTTTTCTGCATTGGCCAGATAGCCTCTGTTTACACCCAATTGAGGTGATTGCACGTTGGTTTGGTAATCCTTAATGTCTGTATTAAAAAAACTTACATTGACTATCGCACCTTTAAAAGGTTTGGTTTTAGCACCTAATTCATAATGCTGAACATATTCTGGTTTGACTACTGCTAAAGACAAATCTGCTTCTCCGGTTGAAGTTGTTGGTAAACCTCCCACATTAACACCAACGGGTTTATAAGCCGTAGAGAAAGTTCCATAAGCGTTTAACTTTGTAGTAGGGCGGTAGGATACAGTGATATTTCCAGACAGATTGTTATTGTCTACATGGGTATTGAATCTCTGATTATTATAAACGGCTGTTTTAAGCGCAAGCAGATCAGCATTTGAAGTTTGCAGGCCCCCATAAGTTACCCTGTCATAATTCACATCTTTTTTATCGTAAGTATATCTTAAACCCGGTAAAACATGAAAATGATTCAGAAACTCCCAGTCAACCTGTGCAAATACAGCAGCACTTAATGATTTAATGGTCGAATTGGTTCTGATACCGTAGCCATCTAATAAACCGGGTGTTGCGTATAATGCCTGAGTACCGGTATTGCCAGTCTGTACAAATCTCCACTGATCTTTTCCAACTTCTTCTGTCTGGTCTAATCCTTTCAGGTTCTGGCTAAGGGCAAATAAGCCAATTACACCGCTTACTTTTTCGGATAAGTTACCAGCATATCTCAGCTCTTGTGAATACTGATCGTGGCGGGAGTTTCCCTGAGATTTGGTCAGTGCTGCCAATTCAGAAAAATCCCTGTCGTTTGTAGGGTTCCAGTTCCAGAATCTCCATGCCGTGGTCGAAGTAAGTGTTCCACTGCCTATTTTATAATCTACATTTACGGATATACCACCAATTGACTGGTCATGTTTCCAGGGAGTATTGGTATTGATTGTTCTGGAAGAAGGATCTGCTACGGGCTGCTGATATCCTAAGTCAGTAATAATTCTGCCATACTGGCGGTAAGCGCTTCTTTCTGTGGTAGTCACGCCTGCAATGACCAGTGGATAACCTGCCGGGTGCTGGATGCTGACATCGCCGCTTAGCAATACTTGTAATCTATCTGATGGTGTAAAGTATAACTGACCTTTAAAACCCAGGTTGTTTTGTCCGCTATATCTGCGTTCTTCTTTGGTATTGAGAATTGTACCGTCGCGCTGCGTACCTGAAATAGATAATCTTGCAGCAAGATTTTTTGCAACACTTCCGGAAACCGATGTTTTAGCCTGCATAAAATTATAGTTTCCAAAACTCAGTTCAACTTTTCCACCTGGAGTTTGGGTTGGCTTTGCTGTAGTGATGTTAAATGCACCTGCAGTAGTGTTTTTACCAAACAACGTTCCCTGTGGCCCGCGAAGGATTTCTATTTGTTCAATGTCAAGAAAGTCTGTAGAGGTAGCAGCAGGCCGGGCCTGATAAACTCCGTCTACATAGAAGCCTACGCCGGGGTCAATACCATCGTTGGTTAAACCAAATGTTGAGCCCAGCCCTCTGATATTAAGTGTAGTATTTCTGGCATTCGAAGCATACAGCTGTACGGATGGAACCAGTTCTTTTAAACGGTTAACGTTAAAAGCTCCTGCATTTTCTGCAGCCTGCCCGCCGATAACAGTAATTGCAATAGGCACATCCTGTAAAACCTCTGAACGTCTTCTGGAGGTGACTACAATTTCATCCAGTAATTCACTTTCAATCAGGACTAACTCGAAAGGTGTATCCTGAAGCTTTAAAATCTGAAAATCCTGAGACTTGTAACCTACTGAGCTAACCCTAAGGTAAAAAGGGAGTTCTTGTTTTGAATCGATACTGAACTTACCATCATTATCTGCAATTGCAGAAATTTTAGTACCCCTGATCAGCACGGTTGCATTTGGTATGGTGATGCCGTTACTGCTTTTTATAACACCTGTTATCGCATTTTGGGCAAAAACATAATTAGCCGTGAGGATAAATGAAAAGATAATTAGTAAATGTTTCTTCATGATAAGCGTATTAAATGGTTTTGATTATGCGCAACCAGACCTCTGGTATTGTGCGTTAATTTGGATGATTATAGAGAAGGGGACAGGTTGCAAAGCAAAACCATAAATGTATTTTCGGCAGCAGACCAAATTCAGTATTACATGTGATGGAGTTTGCAGACATTTTTTCCTGTCCGGTGATTACCGGGCAGAATCAACAACAACAGCTACAGTCTGTTAGAAAGACAAGTCCTTCCCGATTAACTGCTTTTATTTTCATTGCTATGAAGTTTAAGTCTGTTTTCATTATGGTCTGTATGGCTGTTTAGGTTTTACGAATATAGGATTCTTTTTTTATTAAAAATATAATATCTATAGATTTTGTAGTTTTTATTTGAACAGACAAAAAAGAGTTGCTGTAATTTTGCCATTAGCAGCATATAGCCTAAGCTTAATGATATCTAATACATTATCGGCATAAAAGTTGCTAATGACCGTTAAAATTTATTTATCAAATTAATTATGAGAAAATTATTTACAATTTTTGGGTGCTTTGCACTATTTGCATTGACAACAACGACTCTAAAAGCACAGAATTACAAAACTGGATTAGGTTTAGGTGTAGACTTCGGTGACGGTGCGACTTTGGTTGGCCCTTCTATAAGACACCATTTCAGCAGAAACGCTGCAATACAGGGAGAAGTTTTATTTGGTGGAAACACTACTGTTATCCAGGGATTTCTGCAATATAATTCACCGATAAAAGGTGCACCTGGATTGGATTGGTATTTAGGTGGTGGGCCAAAAGTTCAAATCTATGATAAAAACAGATATTTCTTCAATGATAATTATACTGCTTTTTATCTGGTACCAATGATTGGTCTGGACTATAAATTCAAAGGCGCTCCCTTAGCACTTGCTTTTGACTGGAGACCGAGTATTTATGTTGGTGACAATAAATTTCTTAGTTCAGAGGCTGGCAGATTCGGCATAGGTTTCAGATATACATTCTAAGCGCAAAACAATTAAATTAAACAGGAACCATGAGCTTATTTTCTCATGGTTCTTTTGTCTTATGAATCCTGGTTTTACTATAATATGTTCTCTAATTCATTGAGTGTCATAGTAAACCCTTCTTTGAAACCCATTTGAATAATTTGTTCTAAGTCGGCAAGTGATTTATGTTTTATTATAATCTTAACGGTTGTAGTTCCATTCTGTGCGCTAAAATTCAAGTCCCATTCTGAACCTGGGAATTCAGAATTAATGTTTTCGTCTTTGTCCGCAAACGCATCGAAGAATTTGAAATTCGTTGTCGGACTAATGGAAGTAAAGTCTTGAATACTCCAGTGTTCTTCTCCTTCGGGGCTGACCATTGCATAAAATCTTCGTCCACCAACTACAAAATCCATCCGCTTTGTCCTGGAAAGCCACGGTTTTGGTGCCCACCATTGATCAAGAATCTCTTTTGTAGTAAATGCTTGCCAAACTAAAGTAAGTTCGGCTGCAAATTCTCTGTTTACAAATACCGTGTTTGTAGATTTATCAACGGTAAAGTCAAATAGCAAATTATTTTTCATTTTTTCTGGTTTTTAATTGTTGCTAATACCTGGTCTAACTGATTAAACCGGCTTTCCCAAATCTTTTTAAATTGTTCCAGCCATTCTTCTATTTCTTTCAATTTGTCAATCTCAAGCGAGTAATAAATTTCTCTGCCCTGATGTTCTTGTTTTACCAATTCACATTCGGTTAGTATACGCAGATGTTTTGAAACAGCTTGTCTTGTTGTGTCAAAGTGTTCGGCAATAGTATTTGGTGTCATTGCCTGCAAAGCAATTAAGGCGATTATGGCTCTTCTTGTCGGATCGGCTACGGCTTGAAAAATGTCTCTCCTCATTTGATGCTTTATTATGAAACTAATCAGTTGCAAATATATACGCAACTGATTAGTTTCGCAATTTATTTTTAATATTTTTTGAAAACATGAAATGTTGTTCAGAACTGCTCGGTTGGGGGGAATAAATTAGTGATTGCATGAAGTCCCAATGAGCTGAAAATAGACGTTCAAACAAATAAGCCTTAATTTTGTATTATATAAAAACGGTCTTCATGGGTCTCATTCCACAAATATTCAAAAATTCAACTTTCAAAGCCGGTATTACGA
>Ga0247807_10001119_pt1 | contig 16250 bp, 13 predicted proteins | sample UWRJL074202C1_FD_179931 | JGI IMG/M metagenome (GOLD analysis project Ga0247807, IMG submission 179931) | Plant litter microbial communities from Arlington Agricultural Research Station in Wisconsin, United States - UWRJ-L074-202C-1 | ecosystem: Environmental > Terrestrial > Plant litter >...
ACAGTAGAGAGGCCTGCCAAGGGCTCTAGTTCCAGGTCATGTGCCAAACCACGTGACCCTCGGCAAGAAAAAGGAGACTCTGTCAGTGCCTAAGGCATCCAGAGTCCAATTCTATGTCACATATATAGTTAACTATTATTGTTATTATTCTAAATTACATGAGACTTTAATAAAGCTAAAACATAAATTATTAAAATTATAATAATATGATATTATACATCATGTATTAGTAAGCTTGGTTATACCCTTGGCGTTTTGACAAAGGAAAAGGGTGTAAGCATTCAATTGAAGTTGATCTCACTCCAGTAACTACTACTTACGAGATCAACACACCAAAAAATAAAGATATGGATTTTTGAATAATTTAGTGCAATAACATATAGGCTCCTACTATGAAGTCCCTCCGGAAGACAATTATGTGACTTTGATCTTTAGTTAATACTAGCTAAGAATGAGCTGGAGCTTGAAACTTGGATTTTTAAACTTTTAAAATTTATAAATTGGCGTAACTCGGCTTTAAATAAAAGCGTTAAAACTTACTAAATTAATGCTTAAATACTAGTAGACGTTAGCTTAATATGTATTTGGTGCTGAGGTGTTGACTTTTATGCATAGTTGGTGTCTAAGTTTACACGTATCTAATTGTAGTTCCATCGATATATTCACTTCTATTTTTACTAATAATATTATAGGCTTGGAGGATATGTCGATCTTTGTTTATATATTCCGTCTATTTTCTTTTAAATTTGAATATTTAATTTAGAAGAGTGAAAGATCATGTTAATGCCACTGCAGCACTAATAAGTAAAGGTTTAAACATATCAAACTTACTTGATTGGACTAAAGTTTCATCATATGACCCGGTAATATTAAATTAGCACATCAATAATTTTCAACTAACAAGACAAATGCGAATATTTGGCTTGTAATATTCGAAAATATATATATGTATATATATATATAATTTAACGTGACTGTGTCAAACTTGAATTGAATTGTCAAACAACTTGCTCGATTTTGATATGGTTATTAATCAGATCTAGATTGTATTTGAATTGTAGTTAGTATTGTTGTAGTATAATAGTATATATACTGCTAACGTAGCTGCGAGCCGATACAAAAAGTACTTACTTACTTAGTACTTCTAGTACTGACTTACCATCATATTTAAATAAGATCTCCTTGACTAGGTACATAGCACAGTCTCTTCTCGTATAGCTACTACTGTTGAGAGGTATACTATAAATAGCACAAGGTAAAGCAGTTCCTACTTTAAATGTAGTGAATCAAGAAGTAAGGGGGCGAGTGAGTTGTGAGAATTTGGCTTAGTTTTTGTGACTAAAGGAGCGGGAATTCCTCGTATAACTAAATGAGTGTGGGCACCTAAGCTTAGGCTTCACTTAATGATAAGGTCTAGGCGATATGGCTTAAGTCAGTTGAAACCAGCCAAGGTTCCGAACTAGCGGAGGTTTCAAATACGATCGATACGTATGGAGGGGGCCGAAAGGGATCCGTCTACGGAGCGTCCTAGAATTACTGGTTTGGTATGACTACAGATCTAAGTAGGGAGAAGTCTCTCCTTATATGCATGCTTCAGTAGAGAGTGCCAAATAGTCCCTTGGCATTCGTTAGTAGTCAGGTAATTCATCTAGACCTTACAGATCACGTTTATCTTGCCTAATTCAACAGCTCACTATAGTACTATATTGTATAAATACTCAAAGTTACTTATCAATCAAGATAAGAAGTTATAGTTACAGAGAAAAATGTATTTTATATGCTTTTTTAAAACGATTTTTTCACTCGACCGTAAAACGGAGCGTGTACAGCCGCAGCTGTAGGTATAGTGGCTTATTTTGTAAGTCCTTGATAAAACTCGCACTCGACCAAGTTTCGTTGTCATGCTTTGACTTAATTGAGGAAGTGAAGCTAGATATCGACCTTCAAGTCACATGTTCTACTACTAATATTACTAGTTTGTTATAACTGCTGGGATATATGTTATATTCAGTATAAAGCAAGGCAGTATACTATAGTAAATAGTGTATCTGACTTGAGGTTTGGTAACTAGAGGGGAATGCTAAAGTTAGCATTGATTTACATGTGGATTCTATGGCTAACAAAGGTCAAGGGACTACTTGGCACTCTCTATTGAAGCATGTATATAAGGAGAGACTTCTCCCTACTTAGATCAGTAGTCAATATAATCATACTGAACCAGTAATTCTAGCATATTATGCTGATTAACCTGAGAGTTAGCAAGTTGACATATTCTAAATATAATATGTCGATTGACTTGACTCTGAATACGTGGCACCACTACGTCGTTTCACGTAGAGTGTCAATTGTATTCGTATAGTAACCGATGTGTTGTGTTCTTGATTGACTACATAGAAGTGTTGATAATACCCCCAACTAATGATCCACAGTGGTCACATGACCCGCAGTAAATACGTGTGGTGAGAATACACCAACAGTATAGTATAAAATGAAAAACATCTTAAAATAAGTTAATATTAGAGAAATCTTAACTTATGCTAGTGACTTAAATTTAATTAAACCTTGACCTAGGTTAATTCATCTTATTTAAGCTCTAACTTACACTTTACACGCTGTAAATCACGTTATATTCTGATAATTATATTAGATTCTGACTCGAGTCCAACCCGAGTCAGGCGAGTTGGTTCTATGTTTAATTACTGGGGTGGGCCCCTTGGTATAAATAATACCCGGTGATTAGCTCCTGATTCACTATATACCAAACTTTAGCCATTCGCTCACCACCTTCTCCTCGGCTTATTTGATGGCCTCTCGTCTGCATTATTGCAGCTTCAGATCTTTAGCTAGTATGTGATGACGCCAGCGGATCTATTTATATCATCCCAGCATACAGAAACCATCCTCCAACAGCCTTTTTATGTTGTAAACCTGAAAGAAGGATGGTCATCTCCCATATTGTCTAATGAACTCTCATCAAGTCTGTAATCTCTGTCTCCCCTATCTCTCTTCCTATTTTCAAATTTCAATCCCAAAAACATCAAAGTGGCCATAATAGCACAGAAGCAAAGCAAACCCATAGCTGTGCCAAATCCTGTCTTGTATCTTGGCTTTTCGGTTGTGATGAAGACGTTACTTGCAATAATACCGCCACAGTTTCCAATTCCGACCTGAATAGCCGCCGCCATTGAGCGTTTGTAATGCCCACCCATCTACTTCTATTAGCTTTAGATTTCCGAGGAGGTTAATGGTGGTTTACCTGATTAGAGAGCCAAACCAAAGTCACTGGCTGTGCCATATATCCACCAGCTGTGATAAAGAAACAAGCCATGTATCGAACACCAACAGATACACTGTTCATGGATAGAAGTATAGAATACCCTGTTATGCCAACGCATACACCAGCAATAATAAACGAATAACGATGTCGTAAATGGTCAGTTGCAAAGGCTGTCAGGAGGGCAACAACAGTTGCTACCACAAAAATCGGTATGCTAAGTATCTGAGCCATTGCAGCAGTATAACCCATTTGCTATCAAGCCTTAGCAAATAATTACTATAATTTTATAATTACCTACATTCAAGATTGTTGGGATGAAGAAGCTCGTGGCGTAGCCTGTGGTGACCACACCCATATACATGCTACGCAATATAAGCCGAGTGAAGCTGATCTGCTCTGGAAGACTTACAAAGTACCGCACCAAATTTTCCAATCAAAAAATACTCTTTTCACTGCAGTCTTATCCAGCCTATCCATTCTCGCACTTCCACTATCCTCTATAAGTTTTTGGATGAGTAGCCTGCGCTCTTCGTCGTTCAAGAACGTTGCAGTCTCTGGCCAATCAACAATCCACCATTTCGACATGAGTCCAACAACCACTGTAAGCAGCCCCTCGATGATAAAAATCCAGCGCCATCCCTCGTATCCCCCAATACCATCCATCTTAGCAAGCGCGTATGCTAAAAGCTACATTGGTTAGTTGGTTTTCTGTTCCAGACCTAAGATTGGATACATACACCGCCAAAAGCCCCAGCGATAATGCTAGCAGTGAAGAATAAGCTTAATCTCCATTGCAATTCGTATCTTTGATAATACATAGATATCAAATAAAGACAACCTGTTGATCATCCTTTCAATGGTGGGTACTTCGATTTACCTAGGAAGACTAACCTGGGAACAATCCAGCTTCGAAAATACCTACAATAATTCTCATTGCCACAAGCCCTCGGAAATTTCTTACAAGACCTTGACCAATCGTTCCAATCCCTAACTAGTTATCAGTAACGGAGAAGGTCTTACTGATGAATCAGACGACTAACCCCAAAGGACCATTATCAAACTCAGCCAAGTGCTTGGTGCCAGGTTCTTAATTATAATATTGCTGGGTACCTCCAGTAGAATATAAGGTATGAAAAAGGTGAAGAGAGCGATGTTATAATCTTGCCCCTCCATGCTCAATGAGGCTTCAAGCCCTTGGATCTTCGCATTCCCGATATTTGTTCGATCCAGGAAAGCAAGAAGAAAGAGTACAAATAGGGGAGGAACTACATGGAGATCGCATTTCCAAGTCAAACGCTTTAGAGAAGCTGGATCAGGCGGCGGTGTCGCAGTAGCCTTTTCCGAGTCTAAGATATCTTCTGCTTGATAAGTGGTAGTCTTCTCGACATCGCTCTCGGTAGGGAGAGAACTAAGGCGCATGATGAGCACCTCTCTCGGCAACGAAGCTGCTACTGCGTTTAGATCTGTAAATGTAACAAAAGGGAAGAGCAACGATCTAAGTAGGTCAGTAACTATGAAAGTCCAACTGTTCCTGACCGATTGACCAACTGGAGAGGGTGGAGCTTACGTACCAGTGAGACGTAACAACTTTATCTAAATGGCAATTTTGGGGTTCTACAGTAAGGTCACAAATAGCACACTATCGTTTCAGAAGGTAGACAGACTTCAAGTATATATCGAGAGGGAGCTGACAAATGAGCAAGACAGGCTCAAATCCTGTCAGTTCTAGAATGTAGTTATTTATCACATCCAAAACTACCTCAGCCTGCTATTTGTGATCTCATAGCATCCTTGTCCCAATCTCCCCGGCTAAAGATCGCGGGGTAACCGATCTACTTCCCCAACACATACGGAATCTAGAGTCGGCTGTTGTATGCAGCAGCAAGGTAACGAATTAGCACTCAGGTGATATTAGGATTTCTGCTCAAAATATTAAGGAGGGAACTACCACACGCATGGATCACATACACTTTACATGTAGTACACTACCATCATTTACAGAATTCGAGGTAAAATGAAGACTTGAATATGATTAACTAGTGGATGCAGCGGGTTAGAAATAGTAATTGGTGTAGAGCTTGGATAGCGGTGTGGCTTTCTCCTCATTGGAGTTCACAATGCGGCTGCTAGTCAGGAATCTATCACATGTGTGATTATATAATAAACATATTACCTTAGGGGCTCCTTATTATTGTATAAGTTTACACTCTTCAATTAAACCTCGTTGGCACCTAATTACTGTCGGCACAGTTTTAGCAAAGTCCACAATATATGCTGAAGTTGAATTAAAGGTGAAACGGGCCATACTAAAAAGATATGACCGACTTAACTATCTTATTCCGGCTCTTTGTCGGAATTCTCGCAAAGCACAACTTGAATCGAAACACGTAAAATGTTAACATGAAGGAAAGAAAATCTATTCATCTAAAATTACTACTTGTCACCAGAAGTATCTTGATATCAGTGAAGATCAAGGTACTTATCGGCCTATCTATTCAATGTAAAGAGAGGAGCCATTCGCTTGTTTCAGGGGTAATTTAGATGGGCAGGTCTTTGGCATGTGAGGAATATATGATTGTCAAGACCAAGACCATGTTCTACAGTATATGATATTCGCCCCCAACCCAGCTCAGCAGACTACGATTACCAAATACCATCAATCAGCACATATAGCTAGGTGCTACATAAACTGATCGGAAATTAGCCAGCCAACAGACTAAACAAAATATGACTAGCTCAAGGCATCTATTGTTCGACGTCTACGAGCGTTAGGGAACAGATGCAGATCTTCTGTCAATCAACCCGAATGTTTATAGCCCGTGGAACAGAATCACAGGCGAGCAATCCAAGGACTTTACACTGTAACAGATTTTAGTCGTCCACATCATTTCTACTTTCACTCCTCCTCGACACCCTTTTCCTGTAAATGACAAGTTTACAATCATAAGCCCCATGGGACAAGGCAAACTTACTTGCAAACAGTGCTTGTTTTCTTAGATGGGACACGCAGCACCAACCGGACTTAGCCATGAAGCTTTATTTAAATAGACTCAAGAGGTATGTAATCTTATACTGACTCTGCAGTCGAACTTACGCTCGACTCCGGGATGAGCATCCCCATGTATGAAAACCTTCCTATAAAATTTTCGACAATATTTATAGCTTCTGGATTCTGTGTCAGACCTGGAGAGGCGGGTATTTACAACTAAACTGTGGCTTGACAGAGAGCGAAGGAACACAACGGCCGCTGGACAAGGTGAGCTGTCAAGATACCGTAAGGAGTGGGGTTTGCGAAGGCAATCGTCACACAAATCTACAGACTGCGTATCTTGGATTCATTTAAAGACGGGTGAATTGCAAGAACAAGCATACTTGGTGAAATATTTGCTGCTATAGATCTCTGTGAGGCATAATGACCAAATAAGGCACGTGATATAGTGGATAGTGTCCTTGTTGGGAAAGGATAGAATGGCGGGGAAGGCAAAGGAGCTCACCTCAACATACGCTAAAACCAGCCCCCACCTGAAATTCGGGCTTGCACGAAAATTCGGAACCATATTGTTTACCATCCTCGAGCGCGGTAATCTTCCTCTTTACTAATCTCAAGTTTCTATCTGTCTATAGAACCCTGTCATATTCCTCCAAATCAATCAAGATGGCTACTTACGCTTTGTCAAAGTCTCACCAAGACGTAAGTCAAAGAAAAACCCCTCTATTATGAAGAAACCTTTGACTGACTTACTGCTGGTAGTTGTTGGAGAACTCTCTGATTGATACCGACCCTGAAATTGCAGAGATAATGGTATGCTTTATCTATGAGATATTAATCGCTGGATCTGACATCAGATAGAAACTCGAGATTCAACGTCAAAGAGAATCTATTATCCTAATTGCCTCCGAAAATGTTACTTCGCGCGCGGTCTTCGATGCTTTGGGTTCACCAATGTCAAACAAATACTCCGAGGGTTACCCAGGTGCAAGATATTATGGTGGAAATCAGCACATTGATGCTATTGAGTTGACTTGCCAGGCCCGTGCTCTTAAGGCTTTCCATCTGGATTCTGATAAATGGGGTGTTAACGTGCAATGTCTAAGTGGTAGTCCAGCAAATCTTCAGGTTTATCAAGCGATTATGAAGCCTCATGATCGACTGATGGGCCTTGATCTGCCACATGGTGGTCATTTGAGTCACGGGTATCAGACCGCTACTCGCAAGTAAGCAGTGGATCTTAAAACTATGAAGCTCACCTAACCTTAACCAGAATTTCTGCCATCTCAACCTACTTTGAGACCCTTCCTTACCAGGTCGATCTCGAGACTGGAATCATTGATTATGACACATTACAGAAGAATGCCCTTCTTTATAGACCTAAGGTCTTGGTTGCTGGAACTTCTGCTTACTGCCGTCTAATCGACTATGCACGCATGCGTGAAATCGCAGACTCAGTCGGAGCATATCTAGTTGTTGACATGGCGCATATCTCTGGTCTCATCGCTGCCGGCGTCATCCCCAGTCCTTTCGAGCACGCTGACATTGTCACCACAACTACCCACAAGTCCCTCCGTGGTCCTCGTGGTGCTATGATTTTCTTCAGAATTGGCGAACGACCTGCCACAGCCATGCGCAAGACGGTTACCCAATATGACCTGAAGGAACCAATAAATTTCTCCGTCTTCCCAGGTCACCAAGGTGGACCACATAACCACACCATCACTGCCCTTGCTGTTGCTCTCAAACAGGCGACTACCCCAGAGTTCAAAGCATACCAAGAGCAAGTTGTTAAGAATGCCAAGACTCTTGAGGTTGAGTTCAAGAATCGCGGATACAAGCTTGTTGCCGACGGAACTGATTCACATATGGTTCTGCTAGATCTCCGCCAGCACCTTGATGGTGCTCGTGTGGAGGCTGTGCTGGAACAGATTAATATTGCGTGCAACAAGAACGCCATCCCTGGTGACAAATCGGCTCTTACCCCCTTCGGCATCCGTATTGGTACTCCAGCTATGACCAGTCGTGGTTTTGGTGAGAGTGACTTCGCCAAAGTAGCAGACTACATTGACCAGACTATCAAAATCTGCAAGGAGGTTCAAGCTGCTCTACCAAAGCCAGATAACAAGCTAAAGGACTTCAAGGCCAAGGTCGCTGGTGGTGAGATTACTAAAATCAATGAGTTGAAGAAGGAGATTGCTCAATGGGCGAGCACATTTCCTCTACCAGTTGAGGGCTGGAGAGCAGCATAAGTCTTTTTTAACGAGTTTGTACTTTTTGGCGTAAGGGGGAGTAATGGCAAAAGCATCAACGACTTTTGAGGCGCATTAAAACCTGACTACTTCAACGTAGGCCGTAGATATCCTGATAGAGGGGTGTTACAATAAACATGATTTGAATCACACACTGATAGTTAGATGTATATGTTCGCTTTTCTTGAGACTGTGATCCAATTTGCGAGGACAGGGAAAGGTGTTTGCGAATCACCTTAAGATTGTTACAATACTTCGCTGGCACATGGTTTGTTTAAAACAATAGCAGAAGTTGATGGGTTTGTAGCTATGCTTTAACGAACTTATAGCTATTCTCCAATCATCACTTGGCAATTTGGGACTTAGGTTGATCTTTCGCAGATTCCCAGTTGTTGCTCCTGTTGCCATTACCAATAATATCTCGGATCTAGCTCATTTTGCAGTATGGTGCATATATAGTCGAAGCATAATGGAATCCTCCGCAATAAGTAAAGGCCCTTTAATTGAATGAATCAATATCAAGAGGACCGCGTGGCCAGGGGCCACCTTCTGACAGCTTTGGCGCCAATAGATTACGGTTGCCTTGTGGTTGCTAGCCGAAACTGTAACCATGCGACCATCCTTCCGTCATCGTCATCCCCCAACCTCGCCTCCTAAGAGCTTCAACCATCCACTTCCATCAACTCCTCATTTATCACAACTTCACACCTAGCACTGCTTATCATCATATATCTCCTCATTACTCCTCTATCACTTCGATAGCGATAGTCGACCCAAACCATCTTAATCATGAGAGGCGCAATCGTCGCAGCAGCGGCACTGCTTGGGGCTGTTGATGCAGCTACCCATTCTCTTCCTCTTAAGAAGGTCTCTTTGACAGAGCAACTCACCTACGCCAATATCGACCAGCAGGCTAGACACCTTGGTCAGAAGTATATGGGAGTCAACGCTAAGTCACACATCAATGAGATGTTCAAGGAAACTTCTATGCACACCAGTGATAAGGGTCATACCGTGCCAGTCCAGAACTTCCTCAATGCTCAATGTCAGTTGCACATCATCCTCTATAATATATAGTATGTCTAACATTGCGGCAGACTTCTCCGAGATCACCCTCGGAACTCCACCGCAAACCTTCAAGGTCATTCTCGATACTGGAAGCTCCAATTTGTGGGTGCCCTCTCAACAATGCGGCTCTATTGCGTGCTACCTCCACACGAAGTATGATTCCTCAGCTTCATCTACATACCAGAAGAATGGTTCGTCGTTTGAAATCAGATACGGATCAGGAGAGCTCAGTGGATTTGTTTCCAAGGATACCTTGACCATTGGTGATCTCACTGTTAAGGGCCAGGTTTTCGCTGAGGCTACTGAAGAGCCAGGTCTTGCTTTTGCTTTCGGTCGCTTTGACGGAATTCTGGGTCTTGGTTATGACACAATTTCCGTCAACGGGATCGTTCCTCCATTCTACGAGATGGTGAGCCAAAAGCTCCTCGATGAGGATGTTTTCGCTTTCTACCTTGGTGATGCCGAGGATGACAACTCGGAAGTCACTTTCGGAGGTGTCAACAAAAATCATTACACTGGAGATATTACAACCCTCCCATTGAGACGAAAGGCTTATTGGGAGGTTGATCTTGATTCTATCAGCTTCGGTGACGCTACTGCTCCGCTTGATGGCACTGGTGTTATACTCGATACTGGAACCTCTCTCATCGTTCTCCCTTCAACCCTTGCTGAACTCCTCAACAAGGAAATGGGAGCTAAGAAAGGATATAATGGCCAATATACTGTTGAGTGCGACAAACGTGCTTCCCTTCCAGACTTGACATTCGAGCTCAGCGGGTACAACTTCTCTATCACCGCCTACGACTACATACTCGAGGTTCAAGGTTCTTGTATCTCTACATTCACCGCAATGGTTTGTTCGTCCGCTTCCTTATTTTGCCGTTTTCTAACTTCTCCTATAGGATATTCCAGAACCTACCGGTCCATTGGCAATTTTGGGAGATGCCTTCCTCCGCAAATGGTACTCTGTCTATGACTTAAAGAACAACTCAGTCGGTCTTGCTAAGGCTAAGAAATAATTAATTATGGAGAGCAGATACAACAGTAGCAGTAACGGCGAAGACGTTTTCCTTCTGTAGTGTAGAAATTTTGCGTTGGATCCTGCTTTCGCGAGCTGTTAATGAGGCTCGCTTGTATCTACCATCGTAATGCGTTACCAATCTTCTTCTTTTGTTTGTTGAGATTGGAGTTGATGTCCATACTTGCCTTTTCTTAAGTTCTACATGACCTTGTGACCTTTGGTGACTTTTTCCAGGTCCTACGATACTTATAGCATAGGCTGCATTCATTGAACCCATAATTAGTCACGTTGGAAATGGCAATCACAGTAAAGGAAAGATTGATGACAGTTTTAATTCCTCCTAAGCCCCGATATGCAATGACCGAAATCAGATGTGGCCCGCATCTCTAGTCAAAAACATAATATTCTTCCAGGCTTAGCGGTGTAGGTAGTCGCCAGGTAGCGATGTGCCCTGCTTCGTTGTGAACTTGTGTAAGGCAATGAGAACCGACTTTTTCAGATGTACCAAATCCGTGCTTCTTACTTCTATGCAAATTCACATTAGTCTTTGGAAGAATATTTGGGGCACTTTGTAACTCAACTACTACATGATAATGATCTGAAGGGAGTGTTAGCTCTTACCTTAATGAGTTACCATAGGAGTATGAATAGATCCTAGGGTACTGCACAGCGAGCAAGAAGTGTAGTATCGAGCAGGCTTTTGATCATACCGAGTCATGGCAAGTCTGAAATAGATTACACTATCACAGGTGAGGACTCAAAATATCACACTCGGCTATACTTCTTGAGCATATACTAATCTCAAGACACACAACCATCTTGATCCTAGGGCAGTGATTTTGAGTCCCACTGTCCTTTGACGATGTAACAACATCTTTACTTAAATAATACCAGGGAATTGAATGTCATTGATATGGGGATATAAACAGCACCGATAAAAAAAATTCATTCTCTAGAACATCTTTAGATAGAAGCTTTGCTACTCTATGTGTAAAATATAATAATTGGCTTGCCATGGCGTGGAATATGCGGCGTCCGCATCGGCCGATAACCTGTATATGTCTTCTAAACTGCAAATTGGTATTTTACTATGACTATCGAAGCTTCGGGCAGGACAGAATCACTTGCAGTGGGTTTGTTAAAAATATCCTCTGATAATCAGTCTCCGACTTCTTTGAAAGGATAATTTATGTATGTATAAGAAAGGCACCAGGTATATGGGCCCTCCGGTGCTTCTAAATATTGCATTGGAAACCGTTCCACAACTAACTGATTTGGTGGTAAGGTTTGTAATAGTGAAAGAATTTTTGCTCCTGTTGTTTTTATTCTCATATGTCTAGATTCTGGAGTAATCTGGGGGCAAAACTGGAGTGAGGCACCAAATAGTTGATCAGAGAAGCTCCTATCTCAAAAGCAACCTATTGATATAGACAGAGAATTAATAGCGATATGGACTGAATTTAAAGGTGGTCATGTAAAGGTGGACCTTTTTCCTTAATTCTCATTTTCCTAGCTTGGGGATGAGCATATTCGGTGTGCTGGTTGTGCGCTTTGGCCTGATTGAACATCCGAGAGGTTCATGTATTCTAAAGTCCCTGATTAACTGGATGATAACAATGTTGTAAATATTAGCACTGACTAATATGGCACTAAAGCAACAGGAACGACTGCAATTGTGCGTAAGATGGGTTTATTCGGGTTCAAAATATCAGAGACAGTAATCGCAGTGCAGTTTAAGTAAGCCAAACAAGGTCGTATCATGTTTCCTTCACTACTCGTAGTGCTCTACGGCCAAAGCTACGACTACTGGTTGCGTAGACCATTATTTTCAGAAGGTAGCTGCTATGACAATCCCATGTGCGCCTTTGATGTGGAGGCTGGCTCAACAACCAGTTCGCTCTGCTCCTTCGCTGTCACATTAAACCTGTCCATGTTCGCGGAAACCTGCCTCGCCTACATATTTGCGAAGTGACCATACTACTCCGGGCTAATACACACTTGTCTGCAATGAGATCCTTGGGCAATACTCTCCATTTGTTATACTTTATAATACAATCTACTGTTGGGCATCTCTTGTCAAGTACCAAAGATCACTTCTCCATTCTCTTCGATAACACCGGTCAGAAACTCCCACTCCCCTTGACTTACTCTACTGACACTTAATCTCGTAAGTTTCAGCATCTGCATATCCTTCAGCGCACTATCCTTCTCAAGCTGGAGGTCTCTCAACTCTTTTAGGGTGATGGGCGTTTTGAGCTTCTGACGAAACTGCTCAGGACATCAGCATCACGGATAATTGAAATTTAAGAAAGATGTTATAACCAGCCTTGCAATAGAAAAAAATCTCTGCTTTTGCAATGACTCTTGGCTCTGAGTGATGGAAACTTTGAACTCGATTAAGACTTACCTCAACGTGAACTACGGACCACTTCGGATTGTCAGGTGAGGACTTCGGATCGAAGTATGGAGCGGACGAATCGTGTGCTGAGACTGAACGACACAATGTCAGAGCTGAGAATGCGCAAGGAATGTTTACTAGAGAGACTTGCGATCAGGTGTATGCTCTTGTACGATTTCCATGATGCCAACAATGGCAGGGACTTTACAACTGGAGTGGTAGAAGAAAGCTAAGTCTCCCCTTTTCATTGCACGAAGGTTTTTACGGGCTAGACGCATTTTAGTAAAAGTAATCGGATACTAAAATCCGATGTCCAACGTACCAGGATACGCTCTGATACCTGGTGCTGTTAGTAAAGGTCTCTCTCACTCGAATCATGAGAGCTTACCATCCCATGGTTCAGGTTCTTCCTTCGAAGCAAGATCATCAATCGAAAATTTGATATCTTTACCTTTCTCGAACCGTGATTCGGGTTCAGCCTTCATGAGCCAGTATTGACGTCCCGAGCCTGAACTCGAAGCCAACAGTTCTTCACCACTACTGCTTTTAGGTTGCTTTTTTGGAAGTTTCGCATTCTTCTGGAGGCCAAATAAGTTAGCTGTTGGTAACTTCGGAACTATGGCGGGAATGAAGTGATTTAAGTAGTCCAACACAAAACACCATTAACGTGAGCAGCCTCCATGATAGTGAATCAACCCACCTCTTCTGCAACATCATCAAGTATGCCGGTGGCCTCTTTTACTCCCCTTTTCTCTAATTTTGTCGTCTTTTTCTTAGAAGGACGCAATACTGTATTCTCCGACTTAGCCTCTGGCTTTCCACCCGTTATGTGAGTTATTCTTCGGCTTGAGCGACGAGGCTCTTCTACTGAATGCACATCACCCAGTTCTTTCGCCTTACGTTTGACCATTGTGCCCTTTTCGTATATGTTTCTTGAACTTTTCCGATCTATCGCGTCTCAACTGGGGCCTGTTTACTTTTAGTGTTTCACGTGACCATTGTGAAACTGGAGTCGAATTTCCATCCGACCGCCGCTCAAATTTCCCGGTTTCTTTTGTGAACTTTATGATAAATACGCCTCATCTTGACTTGATTTTATTTTCTGTAGTGCCCTTTTAGTCTACGTGATCGAAGACATGGTTTAATGAAACTCTGATGGATGCGCTTGGTCTAAAACTCTAACCGACTCCCATAGAATTTGTTTGTTTAATAAGAGAGATCTAGAGTCCTACAGATTGCAAATCACCGAGAAGAAATAGTCTAGGCAGCCTAAGCTACAATTTAGTCGTAAATGCTGGATTGATCCGGTTCGCCATTTTCCATATTTTCCCTCTTTCGGTAAGCCAGGAGTGGTGTTAACGCAGCATCCAGATTGGCATATATGTGCGGCAGGGTTGTAACGCCACCCGCGCGACACTGTTGATCCGGAAAAGGGCCCTCAGACGCAAACTATACCATTAATCACAGATGCGGAGGCCGTGGTGGAAAAGCAGTTTGGTTCGCTACATGGTCGTGAACGTAGGGGTTGAGGTCTTGGATATTCGCTGCGGTGACACCTGTAGAGATTAATTGAATGCCATGGTTGTTGATTGTTATGAATGGACGATCTTCAGATATCTAGACAGCACACGAAACAGTTTTACACAATGGATACCCAAGGCTATGTCCATTTTGGAGCAGGCGATCTTTAGATAGCAGCAAGAGTAATTGCGGGGCTTCTTTCAGCAGCTCACCTACAGTCTTGGAATGGTTGACACGTTCAGAACAGCGTCCTTCATTCGGAAAATTGGAGATCAGAGTAGCTCCGAAGACATTATACATTCCAACCTACGTAATACTTTCGAGCCGAAGCCCGTCATTGTGAATCCACGGTCATGGAAACGTGGTTGTACGACCGACACAGCTTTACCGACGCTGCCACTCTGTGGCCTACCAAAAGCATCAAACAAGTCGTAGACGATTGGCTTTGGCGTAGGTTTAGCTTTTCAAGATCTAGGATGACCAGGAACCGAAGAGGAGCAGAGCCTCGAGGATTTGACTGGTCCAACAAGAGAAGACGTGGACGGGTAGTAATAAAAAAAGGCGGTGGTGGCCGCTAATTCATACTCCAGATTTGATGGATGAACTGGGCCTGTCCTGTCGTTCTCGCTGGTCTCGGTATTGCACGTACTTAAAACGGGACCCCCCCCTCCCCTCTCGTTGTCCTTGCTTTTCACGTTCTTCTTTTTATTTCAAATATACTTGAGATTTGTTTGTTCCTACCGTTAACCACAGTCCCGTCGACGAGCCGGTGATTCGCAAATCAGGGGCTGAACCATCTATCTCGATGCTGGTGTTATGCTGCCGCTATATGGGAGGCGGTCCGAGAGACTGTGTAAGAACCAGGAGCCTTCTACGAGAAATATGGAATATGGTTTTGGTCGACGCCATTCAGTAAATCAACATGAAAACTGCTGCTCGCGCGTCCCCGAGGCGCGCCTTCAACGATGATTGCCCTCTCTCTCCAGCTGTTAAAGCATCACATTTTCCGGGTCCAACGGTCACACTATCAAGTGGTGCTAGGGTGTCGACTAGCACCAGATTGTGCTCCTAAGGGCAACAGTGATTTCCCAAAGTAACGCCTCACGACCGTTCAAGTTTGCTCTGCCCAATTCACCCTCCTAGCCACGAAGATGAACTCTTCAGGTGGACGTTCACAGCCAGGGGCGACACCGGCAATGGGGGTTTACGCTGAATGTTTTACGGAGTACGGAGTTGAACAGACATTTGCTGGTGGCGGTGGCCATGGATGATGTTTCCAGAGACCAGCCGGCGCATGGCTATTGGCTCGTTTGCCCCGTCAGCATTGAGAGTTTCGTGTTTTTGCTGTTTGGCTGCTCTCGCTCGTACACACGGCGACACTCCTCTGCACACTCTGTCTGACCTGACCGCATTCTGATTGCACCGACTGCACACTCTGCACACTCTGCACACTCTGCACTCACTCCGATTCTGCTCCTCTTGTTTGGGTTTGAGAAGATCTTCTCCTGCTCCGACCATCCCGTGCCTTTTCTCACTTCCCCCTCCCCCCCAACCAGCCCAGCCCATCCCAACCCATCCCCCCTCCACCCAAAAAGACCAAGGCTCCCATCCAACTCTATCTCCACACGTTGTCAACACGTCAAGCGCTATTTCCCGCCATCCGGTTGTCACGTCTGTTGCGGCATTTTGGATCATTTCACCACCACCACCACCCTTCCCGACCC
>Ga0247807_10001123_pt1 | contig 16226 bp, 18 predicted proteins | sample UWRJL074202C1_FD_179931 | JGI IMG/M metagenome (GOLD analysis project Ga0247807, IMG submission 179931) | Plant litter microbial communities from Arlington Agricultural Research Station in Wisconsin, United States - UWRJ-L074-202C-1 | ecosystem: Environmental > Terrestrial > Plant litter >...
GCTTCAGCAAGTACAGCAAGAGTTACATCGGCTGTTGCCCAGTATACTTCTAAATTAAATACCAAAGGGACTTTAACTAATGAGCTGTTAACGGACACAACCGTGTTTGCCAGCTTGAAAACAGCAGTAAAAAGTTTGCAGAATACAGCAGCATCAGCTTCTGAAATGACAAATAACCTGAAACTGACGAGTAATAAATTAAATTCAGATAAAAACGCTGTAGGTGTGCTGCTAAATGATGAACAGACTGCAGCTAAATTAAAAAATACAGTGACTAACCTGGAATCAAGTACAAAGAAACTGGATGAAAACATGGAAGCTTTACAGCATAACTTCCTGTTAAGAGGGTTCTTTAAAAAGAAAGCTAAAACTGAAGCTGCTGCTAAAGAAAAGGCAGAACAAGAACAGAAATAAAGATCTTTATCAAAGTCATGACGAAGATCTGGAAGAGGCAGATTAAAGATTAAGCAATTTACAATAGTTTCAGCAGCATGCTTTGACATGTCATTCTAAGGTGATTTTGAGCACAAAAAAGCCGGTTATCATTTTAAGATAACCGGCTTTATATATTTATTCTTTACAAACTATGCTTCGCTATCGTAAACGATACCGCCAACATGTTTGTCAATTTGCCATCTTCCAGTACCTTCTTCGCCAATAACGTCGAACAATTCAAGGGCACGTCTTGCTTTGTATTCTTCTTCACGTTGTTCTTTGAAGAACCAGTTTAAGAATTCAACAGTCACATAATCCTGTTCTTTATGACAGTTAGCTGCGATGTTTTTAAGCGATTGTGTTACACTGATTTCCTGATCTAAAGCTTCTTCGAAAACTTCTCTGAAAGAGTTGTATTCAATTTTGATATTAGAAACTTCAGGAGAGATAGCAGTACCGCCCATATCTAAAACATATTTATAGATTTTAAGCTGGTGTTGTCTTTCTTCATCTGATTGTTTAAAGAAATAGTCAGAGGAGAAATCATAGCCATGCTGGTTACACCAGGATGCCATTGCTAAATATGCTGATGAAGATTGTGCTTCTTTTTTTATTTGTTGATTTAAGAGTCTTTCTACTTCTGTAGAAAGCAAACACTTAACGCGGATGATGTCTTTCATATGCTTGATTTTAATTACTACCTATATCGTATACAAAAGTAGTGCTATAAATCAATTTTAAAGCATTTAAAAGAAATATGGAAAGATTCTAAGTCTAAAGAAGCTTAAGCAGTGAGGCGATATACTCTGTCGTGTAAAATACGGTTCAGTTCAAGCATGACAAATGTTCCTTCTATCAGTTCTTTGAAGGCTATAATCTCTAACAAAGTTAATACGTAGCAATGATCACAGGCACAGATAAAAACGATTTCAAGGTCTGGTGCTTTATCAGAACTTAACAGTAAAGCCTCTATGTCGATACCGTAAATGGCTTTTCTAAGCTTCATAATCGAACGATAGTCGAAGCGGTTATTACGACCAGCAAAATTAACATACCAGCATTTTTGAGAATCCGACTGAAAAACAGATCCATTCCTGGTTTGGAATACTTCTAATAAATCAACTGAAGGTGCTATGGCTACGTTTTGCATTCGCATTAGGATTATATTACAAATATTCACATTATTTAGACTTGATACAAATAAAATCACAAAATAATTTTAACTATTTTAAATATTGCATTTTTGTATACTATAAAATACAAATTACTTACCTTGTTACCATCTAAACTGATGTGATATTTACTGGGATTTGCCCCATTAAACAATTTGAAAAACAATAATTTTAATCCTTACCCCTATGTACCGTAGTATTGAAGATTTCGAGAATGACTGGAAGAACGAAGAAAACAGCACACTTCAAATATTCCGAAGCATTACGGATGAAACTAAATCCATCAAAATCCACGAAAATGTAAGAGCGCTGGACAGATTAGCCTGGCACATTACCCAGACTATACCTGAAATGGGATTACATGCTGGTTTGATGACAGAAAACTTGCTTGATGGACTGCCAATACCAGAAAGCTTTGAAGAAATTATTAAGGTCTACCAGGAGTACAATGCTATGCTGTTGAAAAGAGTGAAGTCTAAATGGACAGACTCCACGCTGGGCGATACCTTAGATATGTATGGTCAGGTATGGACTAAAGGACAGGTGTTATCTGTATTTGTGGCTCATCAGACACATCACCGTGGTCAAATGACAGTAGTGATGCGTATGGTAGGTTTGCCGGTACCGGGTGTATATGGTCCTGCTAAAGAAGAATGGGCAAACATGGGTATACCAGCCATGGATTAAACTATTTTTCATCTTCACAAAAAAGCCTGGACATTTTCATGTATCCAGGCTTCTTCTGTTTTAAGGCCAATACATTCTTTCGTTTGTCAGCCAATATTGTTTACTTGACATATAAGGCGATTCTCTATAAAAATGGCTTTTGAATACAATGGGCTTCCGGTTGACATCGTACAGTTTTATACTAATTATTTTTTCATTTGTGTCATCAGGCATTACAATATTTCCTTCTGCATCATCAATAAGTTTCTTTTTCACCAGATAAGATTCTGGTTTTTCGACAATATATTCTGTAATAGCTTCATGGTCGGATTCATCTCCTTCACCTACCAGATTCTCACCGGTTAAGTTACCCTGTATGTTGAACGATTCCATTCTTTGCAGATTGTTATTGTTATATATATACAATTGATAGACGATTCCACTATGTGAGCGGGCGGACATTTCACATGGCTTATGCTTGTATACACGAAAACGAAGTACTTGCTTTTCTTTGTTTGTCAGTTCTATAGAGCCATTGCCGGAGGCATCCACAGTACTGATTAATACTTCAGCAGGCTTTGAGAACGACTGTATTTTAGTAGCATAGATTTTAAACTTATTACCGCCCTGAGCGTTTACGCTGATATTAAGTGTTATCAGAAACACAAATAGTAGCTGATTCGCTGACTTATGGTTTAAAAACATGTTTATCATTTGAGATTATAGTTCTGCAATTTCGGAAAATAACTCCATTATAGAAGGATTATCCATTAATCCGGATTCGAGTTTTTTATTCCGTTTCCGATTCAAAGAATAGATAATTATTTCCCTTGAAACTGTTAAAATCAAACATTTCTAAAGTACCCCGGTGTGTAGGCTGTTTGTTTCTTAAAGAAGTTATTGAAATGTGCTGCTTCTTCAAAACCAAGACAGTAGCCAATTTCAGAAATATTCCAGTCTGTATGTTTCAATAAAGATTTAGCTTCTGTTAATACACGCTCAGAGATCAGGTCTGTGGTTGTTTTACCGGTAGTGACCTTGACAGACCTGTTTAAGTGGTTTACGTGTACAGAGAGTTTTTCGGCGAAGTCTTTAGCAGAACGAAGAGCAAACCGCTGCGAAGGCGTTTCAATAGGAAACTGACGTTCTAATAGTTCAGTGAATACAGCAGTAATTCTGGATTTTGCATTTGGATGTTGGTACAGATTTTCTGAGGGTTCCGATTTCAGTGCGTAATGAGTCAGTTCAGTTACATAATTACGCAGCAGATCATATTTAAAAACGTAGTCAGAATTGATTTCCTCCAGCATTTTCTCATAGATGGTGGAAACAAATTGTTCCTGTGTATCAGTTAAAAAGTAAGCAGGCTTCCCTCCTATACTAAACATGGGCAGCTCATTAAGACTTCCGCGGATTTTTTCGGTAAAGAAAGACTCTGTGAAGATGCAGAAATAACCAGTGGCATCTGCTGTAAGCGCCTGAACTGTGTAAGGAACATTAGGATTGAAAAATATTAAGGTAGTGCCTTTGATCACTATACTTTTATCTGCATAGTGATACATGAACTCTCCGCGCACAAGGCTAACTTTATAAAAATCCCTGCGGCTGTAAGTAACAGGAGCAGCATTTGGCTGGTTACAATCTTCAATACGGAAAACATTAAAATGCCCTACACCGTTTTGTAAGGTTTGTGGAACACTATTAAATTTTGACTGATAAAAGTGTTCTAATGTTTGTGTCTTATCCATCCTATGAATTTAAGCAATATAATAAACAAATATAGCCGGATCAGGGATTAAGAAAATTGCGCTATTCAAACCGTTAATTGCAAAATTCAAACAATTTGTGTGGATAAACAGGATTCATGGAGATGATGATCAGGTTATACATTAGAAATAATGAATGATCATGTGTTTGAGGTATGCAGAGATGAGGTTTTGGAAGGAAAAACAGGGCTTCAGTATGCTTTAAATTTATTGAAATCAGGTTTTTGAAGGGTTAATTGCATTTTTTTTAATTCATAATGAGGTTGTTAAATAATTATACAGGGTCACTGTTTGCAGAAATGAACATTATTTGTACTTTTGTCGCGGAGAGTTGGCAGAGTGGTCGATTGCGGCAGTCTTGAAAACTGTTGACTTGTCAAAGGGTCCGCGGGTTCGAATCCCCCACTCTCCGCAAGTATTCATTCAAAATACACAAAATGGCTTTAAACGTATGTTTAAGGCCATTTTTGTTTTTAGTCCATATCAAAATCACACAGAATTTCGCAATATCGGGTGTCCTATTAGGTGCCCTATTTTAGTCTCAGGTATCGGGGGCACCTGAATCCTTGTAAGTTATTGATTTTCAGAGTGTACAATCGTTGTACATCTTGACAGCGGTAGCGCAACGAACTAATTTTATTCACTTAAAACTCAATGCGATGAACAAGACATTCGGACTACTTTTCTATTTAAAAAAATCTAAGATCAACTCTAGCGGTCTGGTTCCTATTTATTTACGAATTACTATTGATGGTATCCGTACGGATATTTCATCTAAACGTTTTATTGACTCCAATAAATGGAACAGTAAAGCGCAGAAGGTAACAGGAGCAGGCACTATAAATACAGCCCTCAAAAGCCTAGAGATCAAAGTTTACAAATCCCACATGGAAATGATAGACAAAGATTTACCTATCACATCAGATAACCTTAAAAAACACATCTTTGATGTAGAGATTGTCAAACCTGTAGAAGCCGAGAAAACTATATTAAAGGTTTTCAAAGCACATAACTTAGAGGTTGAATCGTTAATCGGTAAAGGTTTTGCCAAAGGCACACATCAAAGGTATGAGGTCAGCTACCGTCACACTGAGGATTTTATGTTATGGAAGTATAAGGTTAAAGACGTTGTACTTAGCTTGGTGAACCATGAATTTATAACCTCTTATGATTATTACCTGCGCAGTGTGCGAGATTGTGCCAACAATTCTACAGTAAAGTACCTTAAGAATTTTAAAAAGATTGTATTAATCAGCCTTGCCAACGGTTGGCTAGAAAAGAACCCATTTGTGCTGTATAATGGAAACTCAATCTAAAAATAATACAATGCACATAGGTAGGAAGATAGGTCGCATACGTGAACTTAGAAATATGGAGCAAGAGACACTTGCGGTAGAATTAGGCGTAAGTCAGCAAGCCATTTCTAAAATAGAACAGAGTGAATACGTTGAAGACTCAACCTTAGAGAAAATTGCAAAAGTATTAGGAGTTACAGCAGAAGGCATCAAGCATTTTACCGAAGAATCTGTTTTTAACAACATCAATAATTTTCATGATAATTCAATTCAAAATAACTTTAATCCTATTGAGAAGATTGTTGAATTATATGAACGTCTTCTTCTGAGCGAAAGAGAAAAAAAAGGATAGTGAAATTTGTGCCTTAGATTAATCCCCCGCGCATTTGTGGCCTACGAAAACGCCCCAGCTTTTACCCTTTGGTTTTCGTTTTGCTTCTACGGAAAAAACTGCCTTTTTGCCTTTCACTCATTGCAGTGCTTAATGGCAAATCGGTAAGTAATCACCTGATATAAAATGTGATTTAGTTACCTATCCCCATTATTAATGTATGATAACTATTGACGATTTTACAAACCTATTAGATCAAAAGGAAATATTGAAAATTGAAGAGCCAATATGGAATTTATTTCAAATATATCATGGCATTGAGTGTTTAGATCATTATGGGATGCAAGAATATCCTCAGATCAGAGGGGCACTAAAAAACATATTTAATAGCAAACTTAAACTTGCGGGGGTGTATGCTTACTACTTAAACGATCATTGTATTTATATCGGCATCAGTAAAGATCTTAGTGAAAGAGCATATCAGCACTTGCTTGAATCTTGCAATATTTGGGGACATGATAGATATAAAAAAACATTTAGCACACATGTTGGCTTAATAAACCTCTATTTTTTGCCTCTAGGTGATTAAAGCAGAGAAGGTGATTTCCTCAGAAGTATTGTCGAAAAGATTTTGGAAGCAAAACATAAACCAAAACACTTTTCTAAAAAACTTTAGTAGGGATTCTAGTAATAAAAGACATTATATAATTAGTGTTACAGTACTGTTCGCTAAGTTAAAAAGCAAAAAAAACATTGAAATAAGAGAAAACTTATTAACACTAATTTTATTTAGCTAAAAAATATTCTAAATTTATTTCAGAACAGTGCTTATCCATGCCAGTTCTTGCAAATTTACCTAAGATATCAGATTTAAGATAATCTTTAACCTTTGTACTTGTAATTTTCTTTAACTCAACTTTCTCGTGGTTCTTTGTTAAGAATTGAACATGCCAATAATTTAAAATTGTAGGCTTATGCTCAATTAGTAACTCCCCATAAACAATTAGCCCATTTTTATTGGCAATGGGTTTAGGTTCAATATTCGTTTTTGCTATGAAATCTTTTTGTGCCTGCCCCTCCAAGGATATTGGAAAAGTTATTCTATGAATTTTATCAAGTGGTACGTAAGCAACCAAATAATTAGTTTTTAATTCAAAATTACCAATTGTATCGAAAGGATTAACAATTAAGTTGTTATTCCAAGGCTCTACACCTCGCTTTATGGGGCTATACTTTATATGATCAGTTATAAAATACTTACCTAGTAAATTCCATGACATATCATGCAAATTTATTCCTTGACCACTCCATACACTATCCTTAAATCTATCTTGCCGATAGATTACATCTTCAACATCGTCGATCCTTCTACAAATATAGACATGACAATTAGCTTTAATTTCATCAATATCCATATTATTTTTAAAACTCCTTTTAGGAAGAATTTTAGTTGGATATATATTTCTTGCGAAAAAAAAATGAAATTTATACGATAAGATATTTAGGAAATGCTTCAACAAACGTATTAATTTCATATAATCCACTAGAAATAACTTCATCCTCTTTAAAAACCGAATAAACTACATGATCGTCATCAATTTCATCATCGGCCTCAAATACAGAGGTTAACATAACTTCAATGTCATTATTAAAAAAAAGATTAAACTTGAATGCATTGTCTTCCTTTAATTGTACATACCCTTCTAAATAAGGAAGTTTAACAACCTTACTTGCCACAGCCAAGAATCTGAAAATCGCCATTTCTGCATCAAGTAAAATTCTCTCAGGATGTTTGTTTTGCTCCAAAGTAAATTTACTAAAAAGATCCTTTAATTGAGGATTTACAATATGAGAAGCTATATTTAAACCCACTATTGACTTTCCAATATGATTTATTTCCTCTCTATCTTCTGTATAAAGAGAATGTCGAGTATCATTTGTTTCAACTTGTGTATTTTGAATATTAATATATGAACATTCAAGAAGTTTTCGACGTTTAGAATCAAAAGTCATATTTGTAGAAATCTCCATCGGAGCAATAATGGATGTAGAAGCAGTTGACGCAACTGATGGGCTTGCAACAGTAAGTAATCCGGCTACTACTATTGTCTTAGCTGCACTTAAAGCAGGATTTGAAGTTGTATTTGCCATGATTAATTTGATAACTTATTAATGACAATATCGTTAATTATTTTTAAACTATTCTCAACTGAATCTATAATTTCATCAAGAGACAGTATTGAGCCATTATTAGCGTGGTGATGGTTTGTCGCTATTAAAAGTGTTTTTAGACTATCACTTTTAGTCATCATGTTTACTCTACAGTATTCATTATCATCTAATAACACTTTATATTCAATATTCTCTAACTGTATATCTATATTAGGTTTAAGAAATTTATCAGCAATGAGCGGTAACACGTCATTTTCAAATTCTAACTCAAATAATATATTAATTCCATAAGCTATCGTTGAAGTTAACCCCTTATATTCAGGTTCTTCATCCAATTTTGACAAGAATCTTTCGTAATATTTATATAAATCATCTTTAGAGCTAGCACTTATAACGAATTTAATGTTCCCAATAGTCAAAGAATCATTAGGTCTATTCTGATTAATGATTGTAAATCCATCTGTAGCGGTTCCAACTGTGTTATTTCCATTATCAAAAAAAGATTTACTAAATTCCTTATCAGTTATAAAGTCCGGATAAATAGCAATTGGCTTTTTCCATACACAAACGTAAGAAAATGAGATTGGGATATTAACAAAATTCACAAGATGGTTGATTGTCATATACAATAATGTAATTCCAAGTTATACGTCGATTAATCAGTGTAAAACGAGGGTGCAAAAGTAATAATTATATTTAATCTTTCAGAGTTTAAAATAACGGAAATAATTCATTGTTCTCCTAATCAATCTAAGTTTTACAATCAAAATAATATTAACAGCTAAACTACTATTCTGTTTGTAAAAAACAAACCTTATCACAAAAAAATTCTGCTACTACCTCTTACAACTAAAGTTACATTTCTACTAGCAGTTGCCACCTCCCAAATGCCTCAATTTTACTGTAATATAGAAATTATTAATACACTTTGAATTTTTTTAAAGCATATTTTATAGATGCAATTTATTTGCTAAACTCTGATCATTTGTGTATATTACAGAATATAAGGAATGGCGATTTTGTGTTGTTTTGCGAGTGCCCCAATAAGGTGCACTATGAACAAAAAAGATATAGAATATAGGCTAGAATGTGTTTAAAGTCGGTTACGGTCGATCCCCACTCTCCGCCAAACAAAAATGCTACCCTCTTCGGGTGGCATTTTTTGTTTTAAATCGGACTGAATCCTTCAGTTCAAAGGCCAGATTAAAAACAAAAAATGTCATTGAGCGCAGCGAAAGCATTTTTGATTGCCCCCCCAAAAAAAGGGATCAGCGAGAGTAACGAGCTAATCCACATTGGAGAATATATCTTAGGAGAATCAAACCCATAAAAAGCCTGCAAATCATATGATAGCAGGCTTTTTGCATTTTAAAGGTATCCAAAATCCGCATCGTTTCCCATCCTGTAGATGAGCGATTCGGTGAGTATTTCTGGAAATTGAAATGACTCACCAAATTTCTTATATCTAATTGATATACAGACCATTAAAATACTTAACATCTTGATTACCAGTAACTGCAAAGCTAAATTTGTAAACCCCTAATGTACAACATTATGAAAACTAAAATGTACAACATTATGAAAACTAATTTCAGCTTGCTCTTCTACATGAAGAAGTCAAAAAATTATGTAAAAGGTACTGCCTCTATCTATTTACGAATTACTGTACAGGGCAAACGTTCGGAAACAACTGCCGGATGTAGTTGTGAACCTTCTTGATGGAATTCTCAAACTGAACGTTGCAATGGCAACAAAGAAGAAGTAAAGTCTTTTAATGCCTATCTGGATAACCTGCAAACAAAAGTTTATCAGGCACACCGCAAACTAACAGAAACTGATCAGGTAATTTCTGCAGAGAATATCAGAAACGAGTTTTTAGGAAAGAAAGAAAAGTCCCGGACGTTGGTTGATATATTTAAAGACCATAACCTAAAAATGGAAGCTTTACTGGAAGCTGAATTTAAAAAGGGAACATTAGACCGGTACCGCACTTTACTGAAACATACTGGTGATTTCCTGCAATGGAAATATAATGTTCAGGATATTGAGATCAGTAATCCCCAGAAGACAAAGTACTTAACCCACAAAAACAGCAAGTATATGGAGCTGTGCTTTCCCTGTTTGCTAACAGATTGTTAAAGGTGATCAACAAGAAAAGTAAACCTAAATCCATGCTTATTTTCGATGAATATCCTACCATTTCAGTTGACCTGATTCCTACAATTTCTATGGGCATGTCCAATAAGATTTGTGCGCTAATGGGCGTGCAGTCAATAAATCAACTGCTTAAGGAAGGAATATGGTAAAGAACAGGCTGATGTAATTATGAGTATTGCAGGCAACATTATAGCCAGACAAGAAACCGGTGAGTAAAAGTAAACAACTGGAATATGCAGTGCCAGCATCAAAAATTGCCAAATTATCATCTGGGCAATTTGCCGGAATACTCTCTGATAACCCAGATCAAAAGATGGAACTCAAAGCATTCAATTGTGAAATTATAGCTGATTTTGAGCCGATCAACAAAGAAGAAACTGCTTATAAAGAAATACCCATTATCCGGCATGTAGATGATACTATAATCCAAAGAAATTACCTGCAAATTAAACAGGATGTGCAGAACATTATAGCTCTCTTGCCCACCTGATAATTAAAAAATAATTGATAAGAAAATTTTAAATATTAACTAGTCTCAAGTGCTGATCTAAGTATTGCATTTGACAAATTATATTTTTGTCATTAATTAGTAAATTTAAATACCAAAATCTTTAAATTAGAAATAATAAAATCAAAAATAGTGTTAAACCAAAAAAATAATTATGGAACTTTCTATCGCAGTTAAGTCAGCTAAACCCGAAAAAGAGTTATTTACGCTCAAAAACTTCATAGATAAACAAGGTATTGATGGTCTTAATAGAAGCGAAATAGAAGAGGGTGAACATATACCAGGTACGCAAGGGATAGATATTCTTAATTCAATAAAAGTTATAATTGAAGCTGCTGAAAAGCCGTTAGTTGAACTAATTGATTGTATACAAAAGTATGTGGACAGCTATCACTCAAAAGTAACAATAAAAAATTCTCAAGGAGCTACCCTCGATATTGATATGGGCAGAGGAATTGATAAAGAAACACTTAAAATAATAGTGAAAATGTTTCTTATGACCACTAATTGATTTATTAAATATGAGTGGTTTAGATAAAGAGAATACCTGGGTATTACTTATTGGGGCATCAAAATATCCAAATTGGCCAATAATGGATATTCCAAACGTCAGAGTAAACCTAAAAGAACTTAAATTATTATTATCAGACCCTTTTTATTGTGGTATCTCGGCAGAAAAAATAAAAATAATTGAAGATGAAAATCTTGAAGACACAAATAATGGTATTCAAGAATTTTTCGATAACATTCAAACAAAAAAGGAAACTGTTATTCTTTACTATTCAGGTCATGGGTTACAATCGGTAAAGGCAATGGACGATTTGTTCCTTGCTACAAGAAATATTCGTGAGAAAACATTTGAGACATCTTCCATAAAAGTATCTGAACTAAGAAAGCTGTTCTCCGAATGTATTGCATCTAGAAAAATTTTATTACTTGATTGCTGTTATGCGGGAAAAATCACTAAAGGCTTCATGGGCTCGGATGCCTCTGAAAATATTGCAAAACTTAATGATTTTGAAGGTACTTATATATTAGCTGCCTCATCTGAATATGAAAGAGCAAAATTCGATCCTGAGAATCCTAATTCTTCAACCAAGTTTACGGGTGAATTTATTGAAGTAATAAAAAACGGAATCGAATTTGATGATGAATACTGCACACTAAATTCTATCTATAATCAAATCAGGATTTCATTTCTTAAACAAAAAGATGCACCTATACCAGTACAAATAGGTCAAGATAATATTATTAATTTTCCAATCTTTAGGAACAAGAAATTTCTAGAACGAGCATCAAAAGATGAACAAGCCTGGAATAATATATCTGTTTTGAATAATATTTATGCCTACAATTTATTTATTGAGCAATTTCCGGAGAGTAAATATAGTGATGAAGCAGAGAAGAGAATAAAGGATTTAGAGGACGAAACAGCCTGGAAAAAATCGCTGGATAAGAATACAATTGGAGGATATCGGGAATACATAAACCATTATCGAAATCATATAGAAGAAGCAAAATTAAAAATAAAGGATCTGAGCCCAACGACTGAAGAAATCGATTTATGGAGATTCGCATTATCAGAACAGAAAATCGACTCATTTGAAAAATACATCATTAATTATCCAAATGGAAGATTTTTAGATGAAGCCCAAGAAAAAATTAAAAATCTAGTAATAATACAAGAACAGATATCTGAGGACAAAACAAATCAGCAAAATACTACCCCCACAAAACAGAATATAACGGATTCTATAAATGGACAATATTTTGATAAAACGAGTACAAAAATTGATTTTTCAATAAGAGAAAGTGAAGATCAACTCAATCCGCGAAGTGACCAAGCCGATAAATTAGACAAAACTGAAAGAAAAACCCATTTGAAAGAAAATGAAAACAATACAAAAAAGAATAGAAAATCGCTTTATTGGGTTTTGTCTATAATTTTTATTTTTTTCCTAAGTCTATTTTATTTGAGCAACAACATTACAACCATTACAGTCCAAGACTCCCCAGATTCTACGATCGCTTCTATTAGTAGTAAATCATCTTCAGATAGTGTCTCAACAAGCGATACTACAAGGCAAAATATAATAGCCCCGATTAAAAAAGCCGATTCGAATATAAAGACCACCATACCCATACTAAAATTAAACATTAAATCTACAATGCTATTACAAGAAGAATTACGAAAGGATTTTTATCAGAACGTTGTTAATTGGGAAAATGTAAAGCTATATATTACTCAAGGAGCAGATATTAATGCATTGAATATGGGTTCACATGGACAATCTGCTTTAGAAATTGCGAGTTCAGAAAACAACCTTGAGATGGTTAAGTACTTATTATCAAAAAAGGCCCGTTTTAGAAATTCAATTCCTGATGCTATAAAAAACGGGTACTTCGAAATGGCTAAGTTTATCACACAGGCAGGTGGTCCTATTAATAAAAAAGCATTATTCATGGCTACTGAAAGAGCGAATGTTTCTTTTATTAAATGGATATTGGACAGAAATAAAAAAATTATAAATGATGTAGATGGCCTGGGAAGAAATTGTCTCTTTTATATATTTTTCGATGATTCATGGGTTGCCACTAAGCCAAGTGATCAAGATCGCATTAATGCAATGAAATATCTAATTTTAAAAGGAGCAGATTACCGCCTTAAAGATAAGTGTGGGAACAATTTATTAGATTACTGCTTAGATTCTTCCGATTTTAGTAACTCTCTTTGTCAATTCAGTAATATAAGTGAAGCCCATACGTTTGCCCATCGAGATAAAACAGGAGATTTACTTTTATATATTAAAAGCCTCTAGGATATGAGTTCTATGAATTACTCTTGGATTATATTCAACCAGGATCTCTTTTTGGAGATCCTAGTTGTGGTAAATTAACTTACCAGTTTTTGTCTATCCAAGCCTTAACATTCTCTTGTGAACGTAAATTGCTTGGGCATTCATGGATTTTCTTCTCAATCTTTTGTCCGCTTTCAACGTTTTTGAGACTCCAGGCATCCATGAGCTTTTGTACCATATAAAGTACTTCATAGCCTTGAGTTCTATCCAGAAGAGAGCTATCTGGTTCGTTTCTCAATTTCGGATTATCGCCACCATCAACTGACCATGAATAGGTTCCTTTTAAATTGGCTTTTGTAAAATTTGCCATCTTATTAAGGTTTTATTCGCACATAGGGTGCTTCCTCGGCTCTTGACATTTTAATAAAAGAAACTATATTTGGGACGCAAATCATAAAAGTAGCTTTTATATTCCTTTTGATTCACCTTTTCAATTGGAATTAAGCTACTATTATCAACTGTTATACCAGTCGCTTTTTTCTTGCCATATTTACACGTTTGTCATTTAGTGTGCTTTTTACACGATAGGGAAAATTGTCCTCTCATTACTTTTTTTTAAGTTTTTTTCTGAATGTCAAACTGACAGATTTCTACAGATGTTGATGAAAATGGAAATATAAGTTTCAAAATTCCAGATGAAAGGTTAAATAAATGCAATATTGAAATTAGATTATCTGATGGAAGCATCACTAATATCAATGAATCCAATGTAAATGATTTAGCGTACCTAAATAAAGTTAATGATCAGACCATATTTACTTTGAAACGTAAACTGCCTTGATCACATAGATAAGCTGGCAAATTGATCTATCATAGCTCACATACTCATTTAATTTAAAACATGTCGCTTTCTTTAAAATGTGTATCAATGTGACTAATAGCAAAGACTTATTATCAGCATCTATCATGCTCATTATTAAAATAATGGGCTAACTAATATCTTTGAGCGTATTATCCAGGAACATTTCATTCTTTACATCCGAAGACAGTTCAATAAATCTTTCATATTGTTTGAGAACATCAGCAATGATTTCCCGCTGGCTAAGATATTCGACGTTATATCCCGGACGATTATCACCAAAATAGGTAACAGGAATAAAGGTTGTGTTTTTTTTGATCCCGGGAAGGTTTATTTCATCCACCAGGAATTCAGATATTGCTTTTGAATGAGTCTTTACTCCATATTTAAAATCTTCAATCACCTGGTGCTTGATGGTTAATTCAATAGCGAATGGGTGATCAAGAACATTTACCATGGCTGCAATATGCTTATCCTTGAATTCTTTTGCAAGATCATCCAGTGCCGGTCGCACAGTCTCTGTGATAAAACTATTCACCGCATCCTTGTTTTTGTAGGATAAAATGTGATGCAGACGTTCCTTCCAGAATTCTCCCGACCAATTGCTAGCTGCAGGAGAATATCCCTTCCTGTAATAATTGTAATCTATACGCAGGCCAACTACCAGGCTATAGCAAAACAGGCAAATAATTAAAGAGAACGGTAAAGCAGTAATAAGCGTCATCGTCTGAAGAGATTGCAGGCCACCAGCATTAAGCAATACAAGCGATAAAATGCCTAGAAGTGCGCCCCAAAATATCAACTGCCATTTGGGAGATTTTTTTGAATTGTTGGAGGCAATATTATCCATTACAAAAATACCCGAGTCTGCAGAGGTGATGAAGAATATAAAAATGATAAATATGGAAAGAAAACTGGTAACTATAGAAAAGGGAAACTGATCCAGGAAAGCAAAAAGCAACTTGTCAGTGTTCCCTATAACACTGCTCAGCACTCCTCCCCTTGTCCGGTCAATCCAGGTTGCGCTATTGCCAAACACTGTCATCCAAAGAAGGTTGAAGAAGGTGGGAATGATCAGCACTGTACCGATAAACTCCCGTATTGTACGTCCTCTGGAAATCCTGGCGATGAAAAGCCCAACATATGGAGACCATGAGATCCACCACGCCCAATACAGGATTGTCCAGTTGAAGAACCATGGCTGGGTAGCCTCATCATAGGCATGGGTATTAAATGTAAGCGTAAAAAATTGGCTTATATAGCTTCCTATGCCTTCTGAAAATGAGCCTAACAGAAAAACAGTAGGGCCCAGAATAAGAATAAAGATCATCAGCGTGACGGCTGCAATAATGTTGAGCTGACTTAAATATTTTACTCCTTTATCTACACCTGATACTGCTGAAAGGACAGATATCAACATAATAATAAATATAATCCCTGCCTGATACCAAAATCCGGTATCATTTAAAATGCCGACTTTAACAAGTCCGGCATTTAGTTGTACTACTCCAAAACCCAGCGTAGTCGTAATTCCAAAAAAAGTACTGCATAATGCAAATGTATCTATCGCATCTCCTGCAGGTCCATTAATTTTATTCTTCAATATTGGATAAATACAGCTTCGCAGGGATAAAGGCAATTTATAACGGAATGTAAAATAAGCCAGCGACAAGCCAACAATACCATAGATAGCCCAGGCATGAATCCCCCAGTGGAAGAACGTATAGAGCTGGGCATTTCTTGCCCGTTGAACCTGATCCAATCCAGAAAACACCTTGTCTGTATAGTGTGACATGGGTTCTGCCACTCCGAAATACATCAGTCCTATCCCCATTCCTGCAGCAAAAAGCATCGAAATCCATGAAAAGAAAGAATATTCCGGTTGCTCATCATCATCTCCCAGGCGTATAGATCCGTATTTGCTGAAGGCCAGTACCAGTAGAAAAATCACGAAAATTGTCACAGACCAGACATAAACCCAATTCAAATCGACAAATATCCAGTGTTTTACGATTTCAAGTAAAGAGGCTGTTTGAACCGGAAAGAAACTAGATACTAAAGTAACGA
>Ga0247807_10001125_pt1 | contig 16221 bp, 16 predicted proteins | sample UWRJL074202C1_FD_179931 | JGI IMG/M metagenome (GOLD analysis project Ga0247807, IMG submission 179931) | Plant litter microbial communities from Arlington Agricultural Research Station in Wisconsin, United States - UWRJ-L074-202C-1 | ecosystem: Environmental > Terrestrial > Plant litter >...
AATGGATCCCTGACATCATGCTGTCTGCAGTCAGTGACGAGTTAATCGCCTTGTGCATTACCTTTCTTACTAATTCCGACTATGTCAAGAATCCTTATCTCAAAGCAAAGTTGGTTACATTACTATTTCACGGCAGTTGGCCAGTATATCATCGCAAGAAGGGAATCCTTGGAGATGCCCTCTCTGGATCCAAATTTGCCAATGATTATCTCCTTCATGCTTTAATGAAATTCTATATCGAGGTTGAATCAACCGGAACACACACCCAATTTTACGACAAATTCAACATCAGATACGAAATTTTCCAAGTAATAAAGGTTATATGGGACAACGACATATACAAAGAGCGACTTCAACAAGAGAGCAGGTAAGGTTTTCAGTTTTAAGTTATGAATTTGGCTAACAGCATAAAGTGTCAACGTAGATTTCTTCCTGAAGTTTGTTAACTTACTTTTGAATGATGCGACTTATGTTCTTGATGAAGCTCTCTCCAAGTTCCCAAAAATTCATGAGCTCGAAAAGGAATTGGCTTATGATGCACCACCGTTGACAGCAGAACAGCGGACTGCAAAGGAAGAAGAGCTTGCGACAGCCGAAGGACAAGCACAATCATATATGCAGCTTACCAACGAGACAATGGCTATGATGGTGCTGTTTACAAAGAATCTCAGCGCCTCCTTCACTATGCCTCAGATAGTTGAGCGAGTTGCTGCTATGCTGAACTATACCCTGGATCAAATCGTTGGAGTTAGACAGAGAGAGCTAAAAGTCAGCAAGCCAGAGAAATACCACTGGAGTCCAAAGATCCTGCTAGGGGAATTTATCGATATCTACCTCAACTTAAGTACCGAAGAAAGGTTCATTGATGCTGTTGCGCGTGATGGGCGATCTTACAAACCTGTCAATTATGACAATGCTACCAAGATTATTGGCAAGCATTCACTAAAGTCGCCAGAAGACGTAGCAGCATGGGAGAGATTGAAGATTCGTTTCAAGGAAGCCAAGGAGCGTGAGGAACAAGAAGAGGAGGACCTTGGAGAAATTCCAGATGAATTCCTGGATCCCATTTTAGCAACATTGATGCTAGATCCAGTAATCCTTCCAATGAGTCGAATGACTGTTGATCGAAGTATGATCCAGAGCCATCTGCTGAGCGATGCACAGGATCCGTTCAACAGGTCCCCTTTAAAGATCGAAGACGTCATTGATGATACTGAGATGATGGCAAAAATTACGGCCTGGAGAGAAGAGATGCGGTTAAAGGCAAAGGCCAAGAAAGCCGAAATTCAAGACGCAGCTGATACGAACGCAATGGATGTTCGTGAAGGATAGACTTTTGCTCATAGCGGTGGGGTATGGCGTCTAAATCTGTATAATCTGTGGGTTGTTAATCAATGACTTTCCGTCTGGAGATCCGGTATATCTTCTTTCGTCTGGATATCAATGCACGAGTCCATTATGAACATGAATTTATCTCTAAGTGCAGCTGTAATTGTGACAAGCGAGGTTGTTTAGTCATACATATGAAGCGTGCGCAGATCTGCAACAGGATATGTATTTTAGCGAGCCCCCTTTTTGTTGGTGATGTAAAGACCACTTCTTTCTCGCTTCAAACAATGCACTTTTAAGCAAGCTGTACCTCTATACTCCGAGATTTTCTTGCAGTCAGCGTGACCTAGAAACAGTTGTTACATGTAATTATCGTACCCCAAAGTCAAATCTTAGTAAAGACCAGATGCGTACCTAAGGCCAAATACATCACCACTAATTCCGTGCCAGCTGCTGAGCATGAATCAGTTTATACGAAAGTAAGAATTTCTAACAGTCCTGCAATTTCAGGTTTAAGCTCACGCAGAGCAAAAAATAGGGTGTTTGAGATGAAAACAGCAAGTAGCTGAATTGATATCTGTTGCCGATCAAGAATTCAGTAAGAATGAGACCCAAAACATCGCTATACAAACACCTAAGGCTTTGACCGGAAGACTACTGAGTATCCGTGGGCAGTTGCGTAGTGATCCGAGGTCTAGTGATGATGGATACAACCAGGAAGCAGCTACTTTAGTCGCGTTACGGCCTGCTTGTTTTGGATTAGACGATGGGCTGGTGGGAAAGATATCAAAGGCTATATATTGCAAGAGGAATGCTGTTAAAGCTAAGAATATTTGAATATGTCTGGGATGCCCCAGGGTGGTGGTGTGCTAATAAATTTGCTCCTTGGGCTGCATCCTAAAAAAACATCTTTAATATCCTTCACGCTTTTCTCCGCTAGCCCTCCTGCTTTCATAGCTGTGCTTAAACTTCAAGGTATATCTCTTGGAAACGGAGACTTTCTTTTCGTCTGGGAAACTGTACTCTCTATTACCAGAAGAGTAGAAGGACTTTGCAGCACGAACACCAAAGCAAGCATGAATGGAGCTTAGCGTTGAGCATTCAGAGTGGATTCAGGGTACATGAGTTTGTTCTTTCTATGGCAGGAATTGCAATTTTGTGGAAAATGGGCAACTTTGCACAGGACGATTAGAACGGTATACACTTACTCTACACACAGGCAGGTGTTGGTCTTTTCATACGTTCTTGCCAGTATACTTATCCCAATAACAAACGATAACTTCCAACAGAGCTTGGGAGGGGAACTAGGTACCAAAACGCATTACACGTTCGATTCATTCTCTGTAACTCGGCTCTAAAACTTACTTCAAGGTGCCCAGGTCACGGAGTTTTAAAACCAAATACATGTTTATGAGTTGGCTAGTTTTAGGAACGACATAAGTTACGTGAACAAGCTCCATCTGGGTGTGTAGTAGCACTGCCTAGAGAAGCAAACTATACTAAAACACTTGGGAAAGGAGGGCTGCACGACATGTTGACCGCTAGATTTGGCAACGTCTTTCATCATCAAAATGATCAGCAAGTTTACGGAAAACAATCGCGACAAAGCATTCCAAATCATGGTATACGGTTACGCCAGTAGGGAGAACTGATGCCGGATTGCCTAGGCTAAGGTTTCTGCAGGAAATGAAGGGGCCTTAACCGCCATCTCATTTTCCGTAGTTTTAATCTCGCTGAGAAGATGCCAGGATAGCCGCGAGGAGCACAGCAGAAAATGCACTGGCGATCTTCTCGTTGGAAGACCAAGGATACTTTGGTAGACGAAAGAGGGAGTAAGAAATTGCGCCGCAACGTACTGTGCAAGTACTGTGCATTGTATGAGATCAGCTAGGGTTATAGATAGAAGGGAAGGATCCACAGAGCATAGGGCACAGCACATCTCAGCATCTCTTGTCAGGCAGAGTTAGTGCGGAAGTCCCGCCTCGCCATCGGTGAAGTTTAAAGCTCACTTGAGCCTTCGGAAACCTGTAGGATTTGCTTTTCCGCTATACCAACTCGAGTATCCGTAGCTTGGCTAAACCAGCTGGGACTGCACTGCACTTTCGGTTTAAATCAGAGAAGCGAACGAAGCTAGATCCGCGGACGGCCTCCCTTGCTTGTCTCTGCCCCAAAAGCAGCCTTCCTATCGGCACACCGCCATAGCAATTTTCTTCCGTACAAAGGGCCAACCGGCAAGCTGTGCGCTGTACGGTACGCAAGTACATTTGCTACAGTGTTTAAGCTGCTGCGGTGTGTTGCAGTGTTGCGTTGAACCCGCCGATGTGCGACCCAGGATTGAGATCCTTCCCCTAGCCCTAACCGACGCATGATTGGCAGCAATGGATCACCAGAAACACTTGGGTTTTAAGCTTCCTGATTCTCGCGCTTTTCAACACTCGACGGATCTTCAAGGTGAGGTCTAGGCTGGGTTTAGCGTGCTGTGCCGCCGAAGCACATACAGCACGAGATGCCAAAGTTGTTCGATGTCGACCGGAGACACCGAACCATGTAATTAGTGGTATGGTGGCATTACATGCTCAGAACGAACATCGATCGAATGAAGTAATTGCTTGCAAATGCGTGAGACCTTTCTTTGTTCAATCATGTTCTCATTATTCAAGCTGTAATACTATGTAAGTACTAGATAAGTAGCTTGATGGTGCCTATATTGGGCAATGAACCACGTCCCTCTTAGCCTATTGCCATACCTAAATCTTTGCCGTACCCAACCATATCCATTGGCCCTTCCTATGCCTCCCTTGGCTACCTTATGACAGTCCGTGTAAAGCACCAGATACCGGGACGCCAGTGAAGTGCTGTATAACATCCGTCCCAATGGCGGAACGTAAATAACATACGTATAAACATAACTCTTCTGTCTTAGACTCCCGAAGTTACCGCCCAATGTGATGCCAATCAATTGACTCGCGAATAAATGCTTCAAATGCTACGAACCGGGTATTTCGTGTGCAGCCGTTAGAAAATCTTTTGCTTCAAGTGTAATCCTTATTTTAGGTCGCGAAAATCCTCGACCGTCCAGTCCAATCAAACAGATTGTTATCTCAAGAGTTCCAGAACAATGTCGTGCATGGTTCACGATATTTCATCCTCTTCATTTATCCTCGCTACTCTTCCATCCACGGAATTAACTCTGCCTGGGCCGCGAATCGGCTCTGGCAGTGGTTCGTCTTTCATACATGCATTTTCTAGCATATTAGTCCACTTACCGCTGGTACCTGCGTGACTGTGTTTAAGATGTTGTCTGAAGTGATCTGCCCTAAAAAACTTTTTTGCATGATTGCATTCTCCGAATTTATGCATCTCCATCAAATGGGCTATTCGGATTTCCCAATCTTGCTCAGTAATGAATGGTATTTGCTGCCCATTTGAATTTGGTGATGAGATTCCGCTCCGAAGAAATTCTTCTCCACAATACCCGCAAGAATCCGCATCATTTGGTTGTGTCGGGGAAGTGTGAAAGGCAGCTGCATAACCAGACAAAGCAGCACAAGACCAAGAATGACGACGGAGATGAAGCGAATTCTGGTGACGTTCTGCCTCGTTCTTGTTTTTGAATCTATTACGACAGTACGCACACTCGTATTGCTTCTCCTGTTCGTGGGCGCTGCAAATGTCAGCTGATTCAACAGATGTATGGGGGAAATGGTATATACCTGAGCTCTGCCTCGGAATCAAATTTCTTAGGCTTTTTGGGACAGCATTCACAAACATACACACCTTGAATCTTGGGTATACTATTTGATTTGGAGTGACCATTACCATCTGACATCTTTCGAGGTGTCGTCAGGGGTCTTGTATCCGATAATGTGCGACTATGGCTAGATCTAGAGATGGATCCTCGCGGACTTGAATTCAAAGACAAAGAACTCAGATACGGTGATTCACTGCCATCTGTAGGTGCTGGGGAAAGTATGCCAGGAGACAAGCGGCCATAGGAGTTCGCGGTATTTATGTTGCTCACAGCGATTGCCAAATTCGTGGAGTTATATAAATTAGATGGCGTTGGCCCAGATGGGCCATGAGGTCGAGATCCAGACTCACGTCGCCGGAAGAGTTCGCTTGCGCTACCAACAGAATGTAGAGATGGTCCATCCTCTACAGGTGGTGAAGACGCCCGCCTCTTTTGCCCGGCTAAAGCGACTGGCAGGTGACCATCGTACCGCGACAGAGGATCTTCTATTTGTAAACGTCTAAAACCAGCTTCCTCCATAGGAAAATCAACATCATGATCTGGCGAGATCCTTGGGTCGAAATTGTCTTTACCTCGACTTGCTACACTTGACGCATCATCACAGATACTAGCGACTGAACCACTTCCAGATCGTCGAGTAAATGGTCGAGGTGATCGCTCAGCATCTGCTATATCGGTGGATGACCTGAAATCAAGTTGGGCTGGAGAATGCGAGGCAAAAACATTTCCAGGTGAAACGCCAGCTGATACTATATGATCACTCCACTTAGATACAGGACTTTCTACAGACGCGGGTTTTCCAGAAAGAATTGGTAAGGATAGTGGCTTCAGCTGGGTAGGATAGCGCTGCTCCATGACAGCTATACGAGACGTCGGTGATGCATCATTTGCAGAAGAACTGAAATTAGGCTTTCTGAAACCTCGGGGGGGAGTAGTATTATCACTTCCCCTACGAGCGTCCAGCTTTTGCAGCTGAGATTTGTCAAATGCTTGCGCATTGCTTCGATATGCGTCGTGAACCGAGCTTTGAAACCCAGATCTGAAAGACACAGGCTCATCGTACTTTGACCTACCCGAGAAAAGTCAGCTTTGTATCTGAGATTAGACATGAGTAGAGAAGCGCATTGTCAATATGGTAGACATAAGTTCTCATAAACGAACTCCAAGCAATAAATCAGATCAACTAACCGATTGGAGCCAACACTTGTTCCCGAAAGACTGGCATATCCTTCATCTATCCTTGGATAGGGACTCTCTCGTGGGTCCGGTCCAAGCACTGACTTGATTGTTGAAGTAGAACTGGTACGCCGCGAGCTATCTCGGTGCCCATCTTTTGAGCTCCGCTCATTTGCAAAACTCCCGTATAAACTCGAACCCGGAGCTACAGACCTTCCCCAGCCATTGTCTTCATGCGAATTGCCCCACTGCCATGCAATATCAGGTCCGTTGTGTCCACCGTCCACAATATCTGAAAGATGTCGTGGAGGAGGGAGAGGGGGTGGAACCGGCTCTCTCGCATATGGTATTGACATTGGTCCCGGGATGTCGGCAGGTGAAGTCGAATTGTACGTGGCAGGTTTGCTGTACATTCGAAACCGATCAGAAGGGTTGGATGCCTGTACATAGATCTCGGGTAGGACTGGTGGTGCCTTTGCGCGGTGAGGGATAGGTATCTCCATTACGATTTGAAATTCGCCACTTCTTGAAAGAACAAAGTTGAACAATGTCAGTGGGCTCTTTCAGTGCCCCAGCACACCGCGTCTCCTAAGTGTTGATTGCTATTAGGACAGCCAACGGACGAGAAGAAGAGCTTGTAAGGAAACATAAATAATGCGTCCAACAAGTATAACCCGGTGTCAGAAAGCACTCCTGTAGATGAATTAAGGTCTGCCCCTGGACCGCAGATTGTGCAGGAGAGAAAAGACGTATGGCGGGGGTTGACGATTGGCTCGAATACGCAACGTTGGAGGAGGTGCGAGAGTGAGGAGGGGAACGGTGAATGCGAGTATATGTTCCTCGCAGCAGATCAAAACTTTCGTAGCTGGAGACGGACTGCCGGAGTTGTGAAGAAGGCGAGATAAATGAGCGACATGAGGATTAGGCAGGCTTTGCGTGGAGATTCTTCGAGCACATGAGAGAGGGAGAAGATCTCACAGCAGCGTATGTAGGATAGAATCTGATATGAGACTCGGGGTCAGCCAGCTAGCCAGCTGAGTAAGGAGAGGAGGAGAGTGAGAAGAGACGAGGAGGCGCGAGTGTACGACAAGTGCAGGGGTGGATGTCTAAAGTGATCCGCTGTGGATCGTTCATAAAGGATTGTGGTAGGGAGAGGTGTGGGTAGCCTTGTACTGTACGGTATTGTTATTGTTCAGTAGTAGCGCAGGGTCTGCCCAACCCATGAACAAGGTCGATTGGAATGGAGAGAGAGAGAGAGAGAGGCAATAGAAGAGGCAAACCCGAGCAAGGTTCTGGGATTGGTTCACCGTACTACTGTAAAAGGAGCAAGACGGCGCGGCGGAGCTTACATACAGTAGTCTACACCAATATATACAATGCACTTCATATAATTTCTCCATCGAAATCTGCAAATAGGGAATGCCACTTACGAGCAATCATAACTACCTCGACGTCCCTGGCACAGCGAGCCACCCAATAATCATTGTGAGGCAGATGCTGGAGTCCCGGTACGTAAGCAGATCGAGCTGGAATTATATGCTCCTACGGTGTTGGCGACCACATCTTCTACCATAGTCAGGTCATCTGCGCGTATCTGATGCTCACTCGTCCTTTGGCGTTCTTTGGCACGCTTCTGATCAGATCGTTTCCTGAGATATAGTGCCATCCTCCGTCGTTTGTCTTTCCTGGCGCATCTCTCTCTCTCTCTCTCTCTTACTCTTACTCTTACTTGGACCGAAGTGCGCTGTGCTCTTTCGCGAAAAATTTGTGAGCATGCTCACCGGGGTATGTTGGAGGTCATCGTCTACTTAGGCACGTCTTGACAGTAGCTGAACGTGTCATGCTACCGTATTACCATACCCTCTGCTCTGGGGGAAGTCTTTCTCCCAGCCGTAATATCCGCCTCGGCAATGTGAGAGTCAGAAATGGTAGTCATCATTGATATCTGATGGCCGTAGACTCGGAAATCTTAGATCGTGTGCAACTTCGGTGTCTTGATGGCCCTACCGTGAAGTGTCCCCGGTCTCCATGCCATGTATACCGTGTATATCGCAGATGCTGTGATGTATTCTACCGCGCATTATACCGTGTATGAATACCATGCTTTACACCAGGTACCCACCCCCAACGTAAAACCTGTTTACGCAGTTACGTGTTTGCCAGTTCCAGCAGCAGCAGCAGGGTGACAACCTAGTCCAGGAGATACTGAACCATCCTTCTTCTTCTTCTCCTCCTCCTCCTCCTCCTCCTCCTTCTCCTTCTCCTCCACTACCCACACCCAGCAGCCAAGGGTTTGCCCCTACCCTACCCTACCCTACCCTACCCTACCTACAGACCGAGACGCTATCCACGGTCCCGATGAACTCTGGCGTTATAACAAGACATGCGGCCAGCCCCCCGGGAGACTGGGACCCAGTGGGTTGCGTGGTTACGAGCAAGCGGAATCGTGGACGGGGGACGGACTTGCCTGTTCCCTCTTAGCCGTTCAGGGTTTTTCAGAATCTTCAGCCCTATCTGCCCTCTTAGCGTCAGCCATATACCGTAAACAGCGGGCCGGGCAAGGTTGGGCCCAGATATCCTCGAAACCCCGCCAAACTGTGCAACAGCTAAACTAAACTACCTTCCTCCTCCTCCTCCTCCTCCTCATCTTGCTTCGACAGTTATACCTGGCTACTCATGATTCGATCCCGGCGCTATTACCTTTCCTTATCCATACATCATCAGAGCAAATAGGACATTCGCCCTTCATACGCCAAGATGTGTCAATCGTGCTTCAATATTATTTTTACTAGGTGGACATCGTCGGAAAATCAGTGGATGCACCGCCCACTTACCTCCGCAGATTGGAGGATGGCATGCCATGTCTGCCAACACTGTCTCGCATCAATATTGGTTCCCTTGAAGGAAACGGACAGGTGGGGCCCCACAGCTGAGTACAGCATGTGTAGCCTTGAGAGCCTTGAGATGGGCGGTGGGACTACAAGCTACATTCATGGCACATTGTACCGTACCATAGGTTAGGTCTTGTCTTTCCACGTCCAGCTTCACGTCACGCTATACCGACCTATTTCTTGACTCTCGGCGTCATGTCCGCAGAGATAGCTGGTTTGTCAGCAACTACACAAAGCTTACCTGATCCGTCTATTTTTAAAGAAACCTGTGGCTTGTATATTGCTTGCTGTCCAACTGTGCTACTAATGGTCAGCCTAAGCTGGATAGTCTTACTATGCTCGAAAAAGTTTGTTCTTCAAGACACATGAAAACGTAGTGGCTATCTCCCTACGAGACGTTTAACCTAGCAGATCTTGTCCCCTGCAGCCACGTATGAAAGCTGTGGGGTCATGGATGGATGGAACGACACCGCTACCTGGTACAACTCACTGGCCTCCAAGCGACGTGGGAAACCAAGTTTACTGTTGTCTCAATACTAGAGATGCGACATTGGTGTTTGGTGTGTATCACCATATCGTAGCCGGGCAGAGAAAATATTCTACCGAGTGATTCAATACAGAGAAATGTCACAGCGGCCACTTGAGCCTTGTCAGCGACATGTTGGCTCACCGCCAAGGCACAGGCTACGCATCTAGGCAAATAAAACTGATGTAGGATATATATTCGGAACTTCTGAGCTGTATGATGTGCTGACCCAAAACTTGGTGAAAAGGGGTAATGCTTTCCGGATAGTAGTAATAGAAATGCTTAGTTCAGGCAAAGTCGGATGGCACGATCAATAGTCGCATATTATTTGATATAAGGCTGGGTTGGCAAAGCCTAGCCTGATGAACTATTGCTCGCCCATTCTAAGCGATGCCTTACATATCGGACTTAGGTATACTTGAGAGCATATGTTGTGGATCAAAAGAATGAAAGATGTTTCCTCTGAGGCTGAGCTTACACACCATCAGCAGTATATGGTAGGCAAATCGGTAGGCAGATTATATGCACAAACTTCCAACTGCGAATTAAAGAGACAATGGGTATATTTTTCCACTGAGGTCTACGAGCTACTTGTAACCACACACACACCCACGAAGCGATGTAACACACTGCCAACCTTTCTGGACGCAGCTTCTCGCGCTCGCACCCAATGGCTCACATTTCAAGCCAAACGTGGATCATGTAGTTGGTCTGCAGCTACGGACCAGGCGCTGTTCAGCCTGAAAGATTTCGCCGGCCAGGCGCAGTCCAGCGTCTAGGATGGAATCTGTGCTTTGAGTAGTCTATTGGTTTTGGGGTCAAAATCTTTTTTCCCTTCCTGTTTTTGGCATGTTGAATTCATCCTGCCCACTCAACCCATTAGGTGTGCATGATCTTCCTACCAAGGAGCATCTCATGGCATATGTAGGCGAATATCGCCAAGGAAACCCGAGCAGTTTTTAGAATATCTTAAAATCAACAACAGCGCTCCCCATAGGCACAGTATATACGATCGGGCTTGATCAGCAATGCTCTGCTCAAACTATGTTCAGGTAATCTGCAATTTCAGAATGGATTCTTTCACGTAAAATTAATATGAAAACCGATTTCCCTAAAGTAATCAAGAAAGCTTTGTGCCAGGGGCGACGAAAGAAAAGGGTATCCGAGCGCAGTCAGTGCATGCTGCGCTGAAGGTAAAGTCGTAGCGGAGGCAAAAGAGGTGGGAGAGCTGAAAATTTGGGGCGAAAAGCAAGTGAGGCGAGATGCAAATGAGGCCAAACTCGCAATCCGACACGCACGCATCCAATAATGTATTCAAGCTTGTGAAGCGGTGGTGGCGCTAATTTCAGGCGTTCTAGGGTACGGCCGGAGTAGCAGTTGAATTGTTCTTGTCTCGGAAATGGTTTGCACCCTCCCTTTTCTTTTATCAAAAATAAAGGGCGATGAATGGAGAATGTGAGTTTGACAGCAGCCTCTGGTTTCATGACTTATCATCATGCCTGAAATGTGCATAACTCCGGTACGATAGGATAGGATGAAAACCCAACATAAAAGAAAGCGAGAACCTGTGAAACACTTCTTGCTCAATCATCAATTCCTATGGTATCCAATCGAAAGGTGGTTGCTGAAACACTGTATAACCCCAGAATATACATGGTTTGGCAGAAAGAAAAAGCAAAATCATAATATACTTTGAAGGACGAATCTAATTGAATATCGACGAGACCTATGACTTATGCCATGAAATGGCAGAGACGCCAGGAGCATAGAACCTTCGATGATATTTCGATGCCACGCGGGTGCAGGGATCTAATACGCTTGCTTCCATAAGGCTCAAACTCTATTTAATACGAACAACCGGCAGATGTCCTCTCCAGTAATATAAGTGCAACCGGGGCAGACATATGGCGACCTGACTCCAACCCCAACCGCTAACATGATGCCGTAACAAGCTTCAGGTTCTGCAAGCAAGAGAAATTTGCTGCAGTGTGTTCCCAGATTTTTGGGTTCCCAAACTTCTTTCACCGGCGGAGAGGCAAAACCACAGCCTCCTGGGACGCGGAAGATAACCTCTTTTAGGAAATTATTCAAGCTTGGCAGGAGGACAATCACGCCGTCTCGTCAATTTCTTTCTTCTGAATCGCCATTTTATTCACTCCACTGCTTTAAACTGAGCGGACAGGTGTTCTCCGTACCCCAGGTTTCGGCGTTTGGTTAATAGGGCAATGATTCAGCGTTTGCCGGATGTTTAACGGAATAGGATCTTTAACGTGCTACTACCAGCAATCTGTCTATCTCAGAGCCTTCCTTGGTTTTGAAAAGCCCACATTGACGGCTTATTCTATATTGAATACGAGATACGGATATCGTTACTGAAGCCACAATGTGAACACGAGAAGATGATGAATTTCGCTTGCATAGCAATCGTGATTACCAAACAGGAAGCGGTAAGCATTTTATAATATCTGACAGCACTTCAAACAACAAGACCATGATCACAAATGTACTCTATCCTGAATTGGAAAAGAAATCCCGGGTATCATCCTAGCTTACGGGCAGCTAAAACTCCAGCTCTCGTCAAAAGACTTGACAGATGGGACCATCACATCGGTATAATTTCATTTTATCCATGACGGAACCACTACCCCATAAACCACCGGAAAAATCCCAGGGAGAAATATCTATTTCGCCGAGGAACGAACAGCGCTTACGTGGGTTGTTTCGGTACTCGGCCTTTCTACAGTGTAAGCAGAATAGCTCCCGAGCATTGATCGAACAACGGAGATAGCGCGGAGTACTTGAGTGCTTTGGGCCCAAACCCAGAAGCATGTAGTAGGGATGCAAGACCCCAACTCCACCAGAAGGAGTCTTGACCGTACCTCCATAGATAACGTTACTTCTGTTGCCAACTTTGGTAAGTTGCGATGTCATTGTGCGTTCGGCTTCTATATTCGTACCTAGGAATTAATTCTTGATTCAAACGTTGCAATGTACCAATATGGAGGTGATAGTCGACATCTACTACTTTTCGGTTCAACCTTCCCGCGGTACTGTTCACCGCAACGGGAAGCTCGCGAAGATTCAGGGGCTTTCGCTAGCCGAGGCTCACGTGGCTATGTCACACTGTGAACCCCTCTTCGCCTCAGGCACCAACATCGATTTGGGTGATGTGCGGATGGTCTAAATTTCACTTGGAAGAGAGATACGGGGATACTATTGTTACGATCTCGATAAAGCAACTGTGAGGATACGGCTATTCAAACATATCAAATCCAACTCTTTTACTGTATTTCCCAAATTGTCAAATCTTTTTGCAAAACCAAAAAAAATAGAGTTGCAAGCGGAATCCGCCACTTGTGATTAACGTCACAGCTTGAAAAAAAAAGAGTATTATAGGACAACCCTCAGGTAGCTTTCGAACCTTGGAAAGCTGGATTATCGGCCTTCCCCGGTCAGCATGGCGCTTTCGCGAGTGCCAGGAGACGATGAGTTATTTGTAGGGGGGTAAGTACATGAGTTTTTTCTTCCTGACCCACGTGATCCAACCTCGTGGCTGTCAGTGTGTCCATCATTAAGAATACATTCTAACATCCTAATTAGTATATATGCCCTAAGCCGGAAAAATACATTGGCGGATGCGGGTATCACTCATGTTGTCTCGGTGCTCAAGTATGATTTTAGAGCTTTTGAAGACTGGGAGAAGTATGAGCATCTTGGGGTTGACGTCGATGATGTTGATGATGAGAATCTCCTCGGCGAATTTGAACGAACCGGAAGCTGGATAGAAAACGGACTCAAGGAAGGAAAAGATGGTCGCAAAGGCAGTGTTTTAGTCCATTGGTAAGCCGAGAGACTTGCAGATGCATGCCGACCTCCGTCCACGGAGTTACGCTTTGTCAGAGGATAAACGCTAACAGACTCACAGTGCAATGGGCAAGTCACGTTCTGTAACCGTTACTGTTGCTTATCTCCTAAGGAAATATCCTCACCACACTGTTGAATCTGCTCTCCGGCTCATCCAGAGAGTTCGGGTCATCGCTGAACCTAATGATGGATTCATGGCGCAGCTTCGTCTTTACAAAGAGATGGGATGCCCTCGAGATATTGATTCGCAGCCAAAATACCAAAGGTGGTTATATCAGAGAGAGGTAGAATTAGCGCTTGCTGCTGGCATGGCCCCCGATAATATCCGGTTCGAGGATGAACAGGAGCAAGAAGAGAGAAGCAATGAAGGTAAAGAGATTGAACTGAGATGTAGAAAGTGCCGGTAAGATTCCCAACATGTATTTGATACGCGTGTGTTTCGTAGTTAGAACCGTGGACTAACATAATATCTCGCAGTCGTACGCTAGCAACTACACCATATCTGATCAACCACCAACCCAATGTTCCCGCGCCAATAAAACAGTCTGATACTGGGCCTATTGCAAGCCTCACACCCTTCATAAAACCAGCTGTACCGCAAAGCGTATGCACACACCACTTTCTCACACCTCTTTCCTGGATGCGTTCCGAGCTGGAACAAGGCTTGCTCACCGGCCGCCTAGAATGTCCAAACAGCAAGTGTCGCGCGAAGCTAGGACAGTATGCATGGCAAGGAATGAGATGTAGCTGTGGGGTCTGGGTGTGCCCTTCCGTCAGCCTGCAGAAGGGACGGGTTGACGAGGTTCTGTCCAAGGTCGAACCTGGAAAAATAGATCGCGGAGAAGCAGTGGCCACCGGTATTAGGTTACCACCTACCATGAATGGGTATGAGAAGATGTGAAGTAATGGGTAGTTGAAAGAAATACAAATCGAGGATCTTACGTGGTTCCAATCACCGGACTTCATTTCATCATGTTGCAATTCATCTGATCCGGAATCTTCGATGTTGTTGCCTCCCTATCCTCCTTGAATAAACGTCCCTAATTTGCATTAGGTGGCAGCAGGCTTCAACAGTCAGTCATTTCATAGTGATGCCTTCAGTGAACCTCCATCAGCAATATATTTCTCTAGGTAAATTTTGTCAATAAACGAGCACTCACTCCAAAAACGTTGCAAATCACCCCACATTTCCCCAATTTCGTTTAAATCGAGTCCTAAGTACTCTAAATCAACGTTCTACTGACACCCTCCGTTACCGAACAGCTGAGAACAGTAAGAGTGAGACGTCTGCCTTGACCAAGCTGACATACAACGTAAACGACCCCGGGGGGGGGGCCTCTTTAGCTGGAGCGCTGCGCATCTCCGGGCAGCAACAAAGTATATCTGCTGATTCTCGATGGGAAGGCAAAGCAATGTTCCACGAAAAAAGGTGCCCGGGCCCTGGCACAGAGACATCCTGTGACCGGATTTCATCATTAATGGGAAAGGACCGAGTCTCACAAATATCCACGTCGGCACGAAGGGCCGGATGACTGTTGGAAGATTAATAAACTAGATGACAGTCTTTTGCTACACTCTCAAAGTGACGCAGGCAGCTATATTTCTAGCTACCCGAGACAAGTTTCGAGGTACTATTCTAACCCTGTACCTTTTGTGTAAAACGGCTAACATGTTTAGTCACCCGTCTTGACAACGACATCGAAATCTTACGAAGTCTTAGATGCATTATTCAGAATCTTATACCAATTTCAAATATAGCAGTAGGTAAAGTTAAAGTATTGTCATCTATATAACCTAGAGAACGCCGAGCATAATAAATTTATTTTTGAAAGATAACATGACATCAACAGAGCATAGAAAGGCTTATCATTAAGTTAATTGGATCACGGTAGAGAACATCCACTAGGATGCGATTCTCCAACGGCTGTTGCACAATTTGAGAATGCCTTTAAATATTACCGCAAACGACCTACTTCGTAGCAGCTAAAATTGATGAAAGACGTATGGGTTTCTAAAGTAGGTTATGAACGATGCAGCACGTGGAATCTAAAATGACGTGCTCATGTCAGCGCAGTCAGATTGTAGGGTATATTAGTGTTTGATACATGATCTATTATCTGTTTGGTAGAGATCTCAAGAATACAATTCAGCAAGCTGAATGGCTAATGTTTCAACCTGCAAATGACGAGATTGGTAAAAGGTTGCGATCTCAGAATATGTATAGACTGTCTGTTTTTGGAAGCTAATAGCGCATCCTATCACTCTTCGTTGTAGCAGGTAGCTCCAAAGTACTCGTGAAGTATAATAAAAGAACGTATATAGCACAAGTCTCCAATTCTTTTCGGAGAACTCTAATACAGCACCGATGGCAAGGTAGATCAAGGCCAATAATACCCAAGAGGTCGCATACGGCTAAACTGCATAAATGATATTGAACTGAGAGCATGTACTTAGAGGACGCTCAGTGTATACCAAGGGTCAAAGGTTCTAGTACCATATCGGGGACTTTGGCAAATTAGACCAGCTAACACTGCATTGCACCCCTCTCTATATCTCATGCGAGTCAGACAGTGCAACGTAGCACAACCAAACAAAAGATGAGCCTCCCCAATAGTATCTAGTTCGTCTGCGGCGGTGACGGAAAGGGATACATACGCGAGTTGCAGAGCGCAGACGTTAAAGGT
>Ga0247807_10001126_pt1 | contig 16203 bp, 15 predicted proteins | sample UWRJL074202C1_FD_179931 | JGI IMG/M metagenome (GOLD analysis project Ga0247807, IMG submission 179931) | Plant litter microbial communities from Arlington Agricultural Research Station in Wisconsin, United States - UWRJ-L074-202C-1 | ecosystem: Environmental > Terrestrial > Plant litter >...
GCCAGGCGCGAGTTCGTAACGCAGAAGCTGAGCTTACGGAGCTACGGGCCAGGACTAGGACCGATGGTAAGAGAATTGAGGGATTGGAGAAGGAGAAAAGAGATTTGGCGATGAAGGTGAGGGATCGGGACGAAGAGATCAAGGGCAAGGGGCGCTTCTTGGAGGTAGGTTGTTCTTTCCCCCTGTTCCATTCATTGTCTCGGTCTCGCGCTTGGATGTTGTTCTAGGAGAGGTGGCGCAAATGGATTGAGTGATTTGATTGGAAAGGAAGGGCTTACGAAAACAGAATACCCAAGATGAGATGATATCATTAGAATTACAACTGAACATCGCCGAGCAAAACGCGAAAAAACTCAAGGCGGAAAATAAAGAGCTGATTGATCGCTGGATGGCGAGAAAGGAAAGAGAGGCAGATGAGATGAATGGAAGATTAGGTTAGGTTATGTTCAGCAAGATCAAGACCTCTAACTATGATTTATGAGTAATGATGTAGAGAAATTTCAGGAAAGAAGCTATGTAAAATGAGTGGGTAAGTGATTACTTCGATCTATCTATATCATTTACTCATACCATCCGTTCATGTGTGTGTTCGTATCATTTAACCATCGCTACCTGCCAACTGCTCCCGCTATGCCAACAGAAAATCCAACGAATTCAATTCGAATCCAACACAAGTCCACATATAATCCATCAAGCTCATCTATTTCTCTTCGCTATAAGTCTTTGTACAGCCTTGGGATCCTTCGTAGCAATGAAATAAGTGCCTCCTTGACCCTTCCAACTCACATCACCAGCCGAATATTCCTTTTCTTTAATGACAAATTGACTGAAAGTGTCGTTTTCGTTGCGCTTGTCGTTTGAGGGACCAAAAGACTTCAGAGAAACGACTCGGCATCCATCCTTGAGATCCAAGAAAGCATCTCTCAAATATTGGTTCAAATCCGAGCCAAAGACCTCATTGTTCACAAGAATGACATCCGCCTTCTTCATGATCTCTCGAATAGCAGAGTTCTCTCTGAAATCACCACGTTCAAAGTGGACTCGTCCAGCTCTCAGACCCCACAGCCGACAACGGGCAGCAAATTCGGCCTTTTGATCATCAGCTGCGTTACAAGAAACTTCTCGCATTTCACATCCCCAACTCTCACAGCCAACTTCTAAGGCCATTTGCAAGACAATGTTCCCGACTCCTGATCCAAGGTCTATGAATATCTGATCTTCTTTGAGCTTGCTTTCACGGATGATTCGAGAGACAAAGGATGGCTCTAACTCTCCATATGTGTTATCTTTATCATCGACTTTGGAGTGTATCGAGTCAACACGAGGAGAGACTACTCGGTGGTATACTTGCTTGACTATAAAGAATGCCATCTCTTCGTTGAGTCTGTTGGTCTCTAAGTTCCGTGCAAGGTCCCCAGCTTTGATCAGAAAGTCTAGCTCCGTGTTGTAAGCTTCGACACTAGCTCTGAATGCATCCAACAAGTCCGGATCTACCTTGCTCTGCCTGTCTTTACAAAGCTGATTCATAGCCCGCTCTAACTTCCGTAAAACTCCTCCCTGTGGCTCAAGAAAACGTTCTGCAGCGGCTTCCGTCAAATACACGTTGGCTACTATCCTTGCAATATCGTAAATCTCCTGAGCAGGGTTGATTTGGTCTTTCGCAAAAAGAAGAGAAAACCTAGAATTTCGTCAGCTTGTCCCTCAACCTAGAGGGTGTGTAAAGCTTACCTTTCCCTCTGCACAGAACCCGGATACTGCACCTCAACCACTACGTTCTGTCCCGTTTTCCCATCCCCCGTTTTCCCATCCGCAGACGCAGACGTAATGATTTTCGATTTTCGAACTGGATACTTAATATCAGCCGCATGTATCATCTTGAACGTCCCCTCCCTGAAGGCCCTGAAAGCCTTGCGCTCATCCCCATCCGCATCGAGTAGTGAGCTTCGTCGAACCCGCTTGTCGATCGCAAACTCCGCGCCAGAAGCTGGACTCCCAAAGTCATCTTCGCTGTCGGAATCGAACTGTATGGCCAACTTCGCAGGCGAGGCTTGACGCGACGCCTTCCTCTTTAATGGCGGGGCTAGCGTCGAGGGTCGCGGCGCAGAATGCGATTTTAGGTTGGATTGAGAAGAGGATCTGCGCGGAAGTTCCGGAGATGGTCTCGAGGACCGTGAAGAGGATTTCAGGTGAGATGGGAGTGGTTGTGGTGGTGCGGGTGCTGCCTTGCGCTCAGTGTGAAATTTAGGAGGGGGGATCTTGATTTTGGGGTTTGGCTTTGCGCCGAAACTAAATGCCATGGCCAGCCAAAAAAGAACGGAACCAAACAACAAATAAAAAGCAGGCAAAGATATGAATAAAAGATCGAGGTGGAGATATGTCGTTTACGGGTGGTCCCAAAAACCGAGGAGGAGTGGTGGAGTAAACCCTTATTCCCAACGTATGCACGTTCCCGAGGAAGGCTTGAATGGATCCTCTATCGCATTAGCGTAACGGTCATGTGAGATGCAACACATATATGGGTGAAAACTAGTGCTGCCTTTAACCACAGTCTACAATCTATGAATGCTCAAATGCTCAAGATTGATACTTCGACAGATTTTATGATACTTCCTCTATGTAAATGGATTTCTAGTCGGAACATGATACTCATTCCGGTGGCGGAATGGCATGAAAACCAGAAGACGGCCTGTGTCTATATCTTTCTTCAGGAATAGTCTATCTACCACTCCATCTGTTCGCCGAAAAAATGCTACAGACGGGAAATATCTTTAATAAAGGACAATGGCACCATTATCGTTATCCTTTGAAATATTTTGCGTGACTTTGCATCTGGAACAATAAAGGTATTCTATTGGGTATCAATCAAAAGGTATAAAACTCCGTCCTTCTCTTTCATATATAGGAGATGTTCCTTCTTCCCAAAGCTCATGTCTTAAACTCCCCTCACAATGAACGCCAGAGTATCCCAAAGCAGTCTATCCATCGACTATATCTCGTCGCCACCTCATTACCCAAATAAGCCTGTTTCAGCTCCTAATCAGCCGCTTGTCAACCATGTGAAGCCATACCACATAATCAATAACAACAATACTCCAAACGGTGCCAAAAGTAGTGTAGTACTCTGAAATCTAACATCAATCTCCCTCTCTCCCTCCGTAGCTTCCGTCGAGCTCTTCATATCTCCAATTCTATCTGCAAATTTGACATTGAAGTCTCTCTCCTTAACCTTCCCCATAACTTTCTGATTAAACATCGTGAATACTACTGAAGCAAGTCCACCAGACAACTTCTCCGAATACTCTTTCCTGCTAGCTTCTGACTCGCTGTGAGGGGGATGATGCAGCTTGTGTGACAAATGCGCTCTATGTACCGCAATCGAGTCCTTCTGGTTTTTCCGTAGACGAACAGAATCGATATCATCCCCGTCCGTCCCCATAACGCAATCCAATTCAGCCACCATATCGACCATAAACTCAAAAATAATCTGCGCCTCTCTAATGATATCTTCTTGTTGTGCAGTCGTCAACAACGGGCTCGTCTCATTAACCCGCTTCTTGAATTCTGTCTTGATGTCCTCTCCATCTTCATCGCCAAGGAAATGAAAAAATTGAAGTCCTGGAACAAGTGGCATAGGGCCAGAAGGTTCAGACAGAGTTGTCGAGCGACGAGAGGAGCTATTTGGTGGGAGATGGGAATCAGAGGAGGGGCGACGACGATGGCGATCATTGGTTATGCGCTCGGGCCGGATAGGAGAAGGAGATCGAGTCCAAAACGTGGTTCCGAGACCACCTGCATCTTGGAGCGATGCCCGTAGGTAGCGTCCACCAGAGAAGAGTGCCATGTACAGAACCCATGCGTAGGCTAGAAGTACATGGGGGTTCGCTTCTACGGATTTTCTGGTATGAGCAATGAAAGCTGCCAACTTGCCACCTTGCGCAATAGCTTCAAGTTGTGTCTGCACCTGGTCTTCTTGTATTCCTGTCAACACTCTGATATCTGCTCGAAGACGACTCGCGCGAAGAAGGCCAGGCAAACGTAGGTGGGACAGAATGGAATGGATGCGTGCATTTCCACATTTTTCTGGTTCTTCAGAAGCTGGACTCTCAGGCGTGGTAGGTTTATCAAGTATAGACTGCCATAGTGATTCGAAGTTTATATATATAGGTGCAATGTGAAGAATTCCTGAGATGTAGCGGGATGGGTTGCTGGTGTACGGAGGAAGTGCCAGAGGCAAGCGAACGATAATAAGTCTATTGAGTTGACTGTGGATGGGTCGCGTTTCGAGGTTTACTATTGCGAGTTAGCTAAGGCGCATTCTCATCTTTTCATGCACCGTACTTCTCTCAGACAGACTGTATTTCTTCTCGAGCGGAGTAGATACAGGATTGGAATTTGGGATTGGGGTTGGGACTGCCAAATTAGGGCTTTCCCGACCAGACATTCTAGGAATGAGATGAGAGAAGACGAGTAATTATGGCGGGTGAGTAGTCGGAAGTAGGCGGGCGTGGATAGTTCTGCAAAACACTTGACTTGTCTAGTCTATGTAGAATTTCGAAAGGTGGGAGAGTAAGGAACAATATGCATAGTTGCCCAAAACGCAAATAGCATAAATGAGAGCAGGAGCAAGCAAGTGGATTCGTATGTAGAGCGAGGAAGGAGGGAAGAATTAAAGCCAGAGAGTCGAAAAGGCGCATTGCTGTCCGATCATGAGGGGATATCTCGTGCCGATAAGGCCTGCCCGCTATTAATCACGACAGGCCTTGGCCAGTGTGCATCAGACTGGTGATTGTGCCATGAAAATTCCAATGATGACCGGAGTTAGGAACCAGAGGTGAGGATAATTCATAAAATGAGGGAAGTTCACTATCTCAAAGGAGTATAGGTCAAGGTAGTACAAAAATGTGATCAGTGAAATGCAAGTCATCGACAAGTGCATGGCGTTTTCGGATTGCCATAGTGAGTCCTTAACTTAGAAGTAATATTTCGGCCTGAGTTCCAAGGCCAATAAATACCACCAGTGATACTCGAGATGCAGCTTCGCGCCCTTCTCTCATTTCAAAAAGAAAAGACTTTCACCAACATCTCTGAAATTGTTTTTTCATGAATGTAAACGGTGTGTGTGCTGTGGGGTGCGGTGAGTATTACTTTTGCTTGCTTTTCAATCGACTGGATTTGTGAGCGACAGCTGCATCTATCGGTAACAAACTCCACAGGCATGATCTGGAATCTCTTTGCAAGCTTAAGGAGTAGTTTGACGAAAATGTGAAACAGAACGATAGTGTGCTGAACATGTTATCACTGATCTTTTCAAAGTCTTAGTTTCAGCTGTCAGGGGTAGAAATGCTATTCACATAGCAAGTCTGGTCAGTCTGGTGGCTGTCAAACCAACCGAATGTGAGAGAGATCCTGGGAAACAAACATCGTGGCGGTATCCTGCATTTGATTGTCTCAGCTTGTACAGCTACCAGCGTTGATGAAAGACTCTCATGGAAGCGTTTGCTTCGAACATCTCGAAGCTTCTTGAATTGGATTCATAAAGCACCATTTTAAAATTCTCTTCGAAAAGCTCTTCTACATTTTGACTTTCTAAACTGCCATCAAAATGATTGAGCGCAATGACCATGCCCATGAGATTGCCACGAGTCATGATTTCGATGGTATCGATGAAGATACCGCAGCACTTATCATCCAGCTACAGCTGGAAGACAGCGAAGCAATCATAGCCACTGCCGAAGGTAAAGGTAAAGGCCGTGAAGGCGAATTACATGATGTCCAAGTGGCTTTGCAACTTTATCGAGGGTATATGCAGCAAGTTGAGACCTTTTTCACCGACCGTAAAATGACAAAATCTATTGCCCAAGCTTGCCAGACAGATGGTAATATTGTCACGGCATCACGTTCTGAAGAACAAACTTTTGCTAATGATCATGAACTGGCATGTCGACTATCTGGTCAGCCAGTAGCTAAACCAGTCGATCCATGGACAATCACTGCCGAGGAGATGGATGAGGAATTGATGGCCAAGCTTACAGCTCTTTATGTTGAAGCACCTAGTGATCAGCATCAATTGATGAAAGGGAAGGATTATGGTGCCTCATTTGATGGTGAAAGAGTTGATGGAAATAGTGATATTCATGAGGCAGAATCCTCCGATTGGGCTGCCGCGAGAAAACCCGAGGCATTTTACCGAACTTGCGAATCATGTCGAGAGAGTGTTAGATACTTTGAAATTGCTCGTGTACCTTGCGGCCATGAGTACTGTCGAGATTGTCTACGAGAACTATACAGTCATGCCATTACCGACGATACTTTATTTCCGCCTCGATGCTGCCGACAGCCGATTACTTCTAGTTGTGTGAGAGTTTTTTTGCCATCGGAATTGTTCCATCAGTATGAGCAGAAGAAAATCGAGTTGGATACTCCAAATCGGACTTACTGCTCCAATCCTACATGTTCAATTTTCATTTATCCCGAAAACATAGTCAATGACCAAGCAACATGTCCCGACTGTGATGCAACTACATGTACCATGTGCAAATTAGAAGGCCATTCTGGAGACTGTCCTTCGGATCTAGGATTACAACAGGTACTTGATACCGCCAACGAGAACGGCTGGCAAAGATGTTATAAATGCCGTGGATTAGTAGAGCTGGAGCATGGCTGCAATCATATGACGTTCGTACCTCTTGTTCAACATTATTACCGCAATACTTGCTAACAAAAGTAGGTGTCGTTGTGGGGCTCAGTTCTGCTATATTTGCGGTCTTCGATGGAAAACATGTGGATGCGCACAATGGAACGAAGCTCGTCTTCTGGCCCGTGCGAATGTAGTTGTTGCTCGACAACCATTGCACCCAGATCCACCTCAACGAGCAGAAGCACTCGCACAGGTCGTTCATAACCTGCGTACTCGACATAATTGTGATCATGAAAGCTGGAGATATGTTGGAGGTCAACACCAGTGTGAAGAGTGTTATCACACCTTACCATCTTACATTTTTGAGTGTAGAAAATGCAGTATCCAGGCTTGCAACCGCTGCAGAAGGAATCGCTTATGAAGCACAGATAAAACCGTGCAGCAGGAGATATTACTCGAGGTTTTATAAAGAGTGACCGAGGAAACTTGTCAAGCGTTACTCACATATGGCAAATATAGCAACCCGTAAAAATAAAATAAAAGCATTGTGACTTCAGACGAGATTCATTGCGCCAGTTTTCAAGATGTCTCGTATCAGTAATACACCGTTCAAACCACGTTAATAGTCTGGAAGAGACGTTCCGTATACTAGCAGCTCGCACGGTCCCACATCTTTTGAACTCTCACGTGTTGCGAGAAATGATAGATCGATGCTGATCCAAATTGCTTTTTAGGTTTTCCCGCAACCACGCCAACCCCAATAGCCCATTCTCTACCTTCAAAAATAACTTGCCGTGTACAGGTCTCGTGGAAAACAGCCGGGGTCAAAGTGGGTCAAATGCCTTCTAACGTATACCTCTGTGTAAAGCTAAACACCAGTCTACCTATATTTCATTTCAGGAGCGAGGACTTTCAAAAAAAATTAGTCTGACCCATTTAACGCGTACTTGCAGTTCGCTTGTCTTTATCCTCTTGACTTTTTTCTTAGCTCCTTTTCGTTCGTGCTTGAGATCCGTTATCTTTTTCTACTTATGCAGACCATCTGTCACATAATATGTCACTTATACCAGGCGATTGGTGCGGCAACGTATCTGGCTGCATGCTGGAAGTATTCTTAATTACACGAATCCACCCACCTTCTCTCTAATCATAAAAACGTCGTCATTTTATACTAAAGTTAGGCAAACCATTTCCACCAACGTGGCTAGAGGTGGGAAGCCATGCGGTGGAGTAACGCTGATCACTTCCAGCTGTCTTTCTATCGTACCGTGTGGTGATAATCAGAAAGCCAATCTCGAGCTTCGAGTCTGCCTAAGCCATGAGCTTAAGTTATAGCTATGACTATTCCCCAGGACTTGGTCATGTTCTACTCCCTCACCTAATACTGTAAACTTTTGGGCAGATTCTGTATCTTAAACTGATATGCAGTCAAAGGCAAAGGTTCAAGAACCTCTATAACATTCCATGAAGCTAGCATCCTGTAGCAATGTAGATGATCTTTGATTGACGCGTAGAGAGCTTTCATTCGTATGATTAATTTCCCTGATGCAAGTCTGGCAAATGGTATGTGCATTTCTCTCCCAGCTATACCCATCGCTAATACAATGAAGAACATATGTCAACAACTGCTGGTCATTTTCTGCCAATGACACGGCGTAATTATTCCAGGTGACTTGTACAACACCATGGAGAACATATACAAAACTGCGTCAGAAATCTCGGCATCGAGATCCGATAGCGAAGGCGAAGCCATTAAATCTGCATTCTTTGATCTCCAGCCGCCCACAAACTCTTCAACTCACATCAAGCTAGAAGACCTTGCCAAACGACTCTTTTCCGCCGATCACCTACACTTCATTCTTCAAGATCATGGCCTTTTCTACCGTTTCTCATCATTTCTGAATGAGTTCAGGCCACACCTAATACCCACTTTGGTACGCTATCTAGAGATGCGGAAAGCGATGAAGGCTATAGAATACGCCAACTCTGTATCTAGAACAATACGTTGGCCATCCCATTCCGATAATTGTAAGACCACGAAATTGCAAGCCGCAGTCGTGGAAGTGAGATTTCAAGATGATGCCAATGGGGAAATGCAGCTGCTTTGCGGAGAGGCGTTGCCAGCTTTTATTACACACAATTTAGTGGATGTGGTAGTTGACCTCGTAGCAAACGATATCACAGGACAAGTTGTTCCTGCTTTGCAAAATCTTGTTGGGAATTTGGCCGAAGTCTTTTGTTTAACAGATCCTTCTTGTCGTGACAATCCAATTATTTATGCCTCTGATGGTAGCTAGTCCTTCATCTTAAGATATTCAGTGTAGTTGCTGATGTTTAATTGAGCAGAATTCCACAGAACAACTCAGTATGGAACATCATATGCCATAGGCCGAAATTGTCGTTTTCTTCAAGGTCCAGGAACAGACAGAAATTGCACAAAACGCCTCGCAGAGGCCATATCTCAAGGTCGAGAATTCAACGAGATTCTGCTAAACTAGTAATTATCCTGTCATCTAGAAATACCTTCACTAACCCGTCTCAGTCGTCGCGACGGAACACCATTCATGAACCTCCTTATGTGTTCGCCCCTCTACGATGATAGAGGTGAAGTGCGCTATTACATTGGCGCCCCCATTGATATTACAGGCCTAATTGAAAACGGTCGTGGGATCGACTCCTTTTCGCGTCTTCTTCAAAATGATAAACTCACACAAGGAAGCACAGCCGATGGAAACATCTTACCTCAGTATACACAACACCGTAAACTCTATCACGATCGGAAGCGGAAAATGAGAAATACGCTTGACACATTACAAGAACTCAGCACTATGTTCAGTCAAGATGAATCCGATATCGTAAGTCGTAGCTCTCGCCCAGCATCCGAGACCGATGCTTCATCCATGGTCTCTACAGCACCTACATCAATCCAACAGACACCAAGTCGCCGGATCCCCGCCACCTTCCTCCCATCCAGCCCTACCATGCCGCCCCTCGCAAACCTCAGCCTCAGACCCTCAAACTCATCCTCTTCCCCGGCGGTCTATAAGCACTACATGTTAATACGGCCCTATCCCTCCTTACAAATAACCTTCGTCTCTCCCGCTCTCCGTATTCCTGGGATTCTTCGGTCCCACCTTTTCTCCAAGCTTGGGGGACCAGCACAGACGATGGAGGAGCTGGAAAAGGCGCTGAAAGAGGGGGTTGCGGTAACGGCGAGAGTGATGTGGTTGCCGAGACGGAGGGTGGAAGAGCGGAGGAGGACATATGAGGATAAGGAAAAAGTGAGAGGAAGGGTGATTAGGTGCACGCCTTTGCGGGGAGGTGATGGGAGGGTGGGAGTTTGGATGGTTGTCCTCGTACCAGAACGTGACGGGGGAGGAGGCGGCAACGAGGTCGTTGGGAGCCAGCAGAAGAGGAGATGTGAAACTAGATCAAATATTAGTGTGATGTATAAAGTTGCTAAGACGTCTGATGGGGATGGGCATAAGCATCAGAATGATTGGAGAGAAGAAGAAGAGGAGAGGGGCCGAGGTCTCAACATGGTGTAGTAGTTGGATGTAGCTATCATGTAAGTAGGAACTTGCTATGATTTCATTAGATAAGGACAAGTTCTAACTGTCTCCCTGAAGTATATATGTCCAAATTCTGATATTTGGTAGGTGGCGTTAGTAGCTCATCTTTGCCTAAAGTGTTTTGGAATCTCATGTAGTCAAGAAGAAGCTAAATTTGATCACACCCTTAATAAGTCATATTTTAGCACTGCTCTTGCAGTAATCTCCAACACCATGCCTCCGTCGCCTGATCTAAAATCTTCATTCTCAATAGCCTATTGTTCTAAACGAGCACGTCAATCCTGTGCCTTTTTGGTGATTGAGCTTTCCTAATGGGAAGACCATAGATCCTTTCAGTATGTACCTGTAATAAGATGCAGGGATTTGATTTTAAAGACTGATGTTGCATTGAATAGTACGTTTGAGTCCCTTTTTGTATATTTATTTACTGAATAGAGATTTCTCAAAACCCCTTTTTTAACGAGCCAGCTTAAATTTACAATACTTAGAAAACTCAATCTCCCCCAGCTTCTATTTTTACTTGCATGATTCAGAAGACTGGCTCATTTAATATTCGTGTTCTCAATGGTTTTTGTTTCGATGCTGACTGGCACGAGTCTCTTGTCTACATCCAGACGCACCAGGGACTGGTCCAGGCCTGGTCCCGTTTGCCCTTGGTTTTGGGGCAAGGTATTGCCCTTTGATCTGTCAAAATATGCCAAATCATGAATTATCCAGCCAGTGGCGATCCAGAGGCTAGATTTGGCAACACTCCTGTACTCTGTCAGTATGCCGCGCAGGCTAATTGTAGATGTGACTGACACTTGCCTATTCCGCATTGCTGAAAGACTGTCTATGGATGTGTGTAGTTTGTGTTTCTCAAAGCATCTAGCAATAATAGTTCGTGTGCTGTAGTCACTCTATGTTAGCAAAGAGTGTAATGATGTACTAAATATATTAAGTGTTGCCTGTTCATTGGTATTCCCCATACCCCAGCTAGCGACCTGCACCTTGCAAGTTGTTTATCATAAGCGATGCGCCAGGTAGTCGTTATCGCCTCAAAAGCTTGATGAATTTTTGTTAGATGGAAATTTGTCAGGTTTGGCAGCCCATATTAATAATAAACCATTGGAACTACACCGTAGTGGCTTATTCTCAAAGAACCAAATATCGAAGCTCCTACCAGGCAATTCAGGGGCAAATGTCTAAGCGAAGCACCATGCCAAGAATCGGTCGTCGGCGCTAAGATTCTAGTCCGAGTTTTCTCCGATAGAAAAATTCATTTCCACTTTTATCATCCGTATGGTGTAAGCTTCATCTCAACATTGACTCGATTAATTGTCACTAGCCTTCCCCAGCTTCATTTGCCAATTTGTGGGAGTTCGTTCGCGCTATATCATTTTATGCGACTATTAGTTCTAGAGAGGATATCATTAGAGCCGCCAATTGACGGAAATATTGTACATTGAGGACGTGTTTACTTTTTCTTACGACATTGCATTATCCACTTTCCAAGTACTCATCGGTCAATACCGGAGCATCTAGCAACAGCTTCACCTCAGCACCTACACTCCGGCTTTGTTAATAGCAACGCGCATCAAGCTAAAAGAAAGTTATAACCATGGCAGACCTTGTGAAGGCGAAAGAGGTGGTAAAAGAGACCCTACTTGGGTCAGAACAAGCTGAGAGCGTCCAACTGTCTGCGCAGTCCAAAGCTACCTTCGAGAAAAACGCGAAGACAGATGAAGCAACTGGGGAGTCATATATAGGCGAAGAGGAATTCATTAACGCCATTGCGCCTGAAGGCGAGGATTACGTGAGTAAACTGTCGCGTGAAGTCTCATGGATATTGACTGACATGTGCTTCCTACTGTAGCATAAAATCAAGCGGGAACAGTATGCGATTTTATTCAGGGTTGCGGATCGAAAAGGGACAGGAAAAATAAGCTTGTCTGACTGGGGTACTTTCGAAAACTTGCTAGGAAAGCCAGATGCTGAATACGAAATCGCCTTCCGACTTTTCGATGTTGAACGGACTGGCACAGTCAAATATGATGTTTTGAAGAAATTATACGAAGCGAATAAGGGCCCAGATAGCATACCATTCGATTGGAGCTGTGAATGGGCAAGTTTATACAGTGGTGGGAAGAAACACCGACATGACCTCACTTATCCTCAATTCTCGCAGATGCTACGCGGACTCCAAGGGGAGAGAATTCGACAGGCTTTTCACTTCATGGATAAGAATGGTGATGGATATATCGAACCCGAAGATTTCCAACGTATCATCCTCGAGACAGCTAGACACAAGCTTTCGGATTACTTATTAGACAACCTCCATACTCTCTGCAACATATCTGCGGGAAGTAAGATCTCATATGCCAATGTACGCGCTTTTCAAAACATGATAAGAGAGATGGACTTGGTGGAAATGATTATCAGACAAGCAACAGCACATAGTACGGATGGAAAAATAACACGGACAGAGTTCCTGAACGAGGCAGCTCGGGTCACTCGATTTTCGCTTTTTACTCCCATGGAAGCTGATATTCTCTTCCATTTTGCTAGTCTGGATGAGCCATCTGGTCGCCTTGGTCTATCTGACTTCGCAAAGGTTCTTGATCCATCATGGCGGAACCCTCTATACAATGTTTTTGCTGTGGCGCCAAAAGCCCTAACCACTACTCAAAACGTGTTACATTCAGTATTAGAATCAGCCCATCACTTTGCACTTGGAAGTTTGGCTGGCGCATTTGGGGCATTTATGGTGTACCCAATTGATCTTGTGAAAACTCGTATGCAAAATCAACGTAGTTCACGTGTGGGGGAAATGCTATATAAAAACTCGTGGGATTGCGCTAAAAAGGTGGTGAAGAATGAGGGTTTCAAAGGCCTATACTCAGGTGTCTTGCCGCAGCTGGTAGGTGTTGCGCCGGAAAAAGCAATCAAGCTCACGGTTAACGATCTTGTTCGCTCCCACTTTTCGGGATCAGATGGGAAAATCTGGATTCCACACGAGATTCTTGCTGGTGGTACTGCAGGAGCTTGTCAAGTCGTAAGTCTTCCTATCATTCAGCATTAAAGCTGAATCCCCCTTCGTGAAGTCCTTAAATGCACACCGGATACCTGGCTAACATTTGACAGATCTTTACCAATCCCCTGGAAATCGTCAAGATTCGTCTACAAGTTCAAGGAGAGGTTGCTAAGAAAGCAGATATCCCTCGGCGCTCAGCCATGTGGATTGTCAAGAACCTCGGTCTTGTCGGACTCTACAAAGGTGCTTCTGCATGTTTGCTCCGTGATGTTCCTTTCTCGATGATCTACTTCCCCACATACAATCACTTAAAGCGCGATTACTTTGGCGAATCACAGACAAAAAGTTTGGGCATAGTGCAGCTATTGACAGCGGGTGCTATTGCTGGTATGCCAGCAGCGTATCTCACAACACCCTGCGATGTCATCAAAACCCGTCTCCAAGTCGAAGCTCGTAAGGGCGAATCCTCCTACACCTCCCTCCGTCATTGCGCCACCACTGTATTTAGGGAAGAGGGTTTCAAGGCCTTTTTCAAAGGTGGCCCAGCACGTATCATGCGTAGTTCTCCACAATTCGGATTTACCCTAGCAGGTTACGAAGTCTTACAGGGTCTGCTACCCATGCCAGGTTCAGAAAAGAAGGATGCACCACACATGGGCGTTGCGACTACCGGTGGACTGCCCGGCCAGGAAGGACCAATTAATTTCCTAAGATCAAAAAATGCTATGAAAATCATTCTTGATTTGGATGCTGGCTTTGGGCTGAGTGGGAAAGAACCAGGAAAGGAGGGGTGGAGGACCTTGAACAAAATTATTGGCAAGTCTGCATAACCATGCACGAGTTGATGGCATAACGAATAGGTTGAATATCATCCAGTCCTATTTAAGCGCAGATGTCTGCGAGGATTTAGGTTTGGCTGGGATAGGTTTGGATTCTTCTCAGGTAATTATTAGGGATACTTTGAATGCATGGATGGAGGCGTTCTGGGTCTTTACTGAAGAAAAACACAAAGAGTACACGAGACTTGGAGTACAGCAGACAGCAACACTGCCGATGACGTAGAATTAAGACACATTGTAGATGCTAGAAATGTACACACATTCTTCATAGCTTTGTTTCGGGGCAACTAAACAGCTCGTGAGGTAGAGGTAACCACATTTGAGCAACAGTCGAGAAGAGTTCCTACTTCACGAGGTACTGTCTTCCCAGAAAAATAGAAAATACCTCCTAGCTCACGTTCTCATGTTCTCCAAGCCTGTCATTAGATTCATAAGTCTTAGCGCTTGATCAAACAGTCTCCAGTACCAGCGAATTTGCATATCCTATGTCTCTCCGTTGTCTACCATGTCTACCACTCAGTAGAGGTTGGGATATTCCCGACTACTCGTGTCTGTTTCTTTTGCCTCAAGCGCCACTCATTCTCAAGCATGCCCAACATCACATAATCATACCAGGCACCATCGTACCAAATGGATTCTCTAATCCTCCCTTCCGGTGCAAATCCCAACCGTTCATACAACCTCAACGCTCCTGGATTGTACGAGACGCTTGCAATTCCCACACGATGCATTCCCGCCATCTGGAAAGCCCAGTTTAGCGTCCAGTTGATAGCCTCACTACCATATCCTTTTCTCTGATACGCTGCGAGGATATGAATCCCAATATTCGCGCTGCGATGGTGCCGAAAGTTCTCTTCAATCTTCCATAAGCCAACCCGTCCAATTGACTCCAAGTATTGTGGGCTAGAACCACTGTGGTCGTTTTGCACCGAGATAGGTAAGCAGATCAACACGCAGAGGAAAGATTCTTCGAAATTCTTGGCTTGCTGTTGAGAGAATTTCTTATTGACTGGTTTGAAGATTGCGTGGCTGTTATTGGTCCGTCCTTCTGATTCTTGGTTGAGAGAATTGAGTAAGCCGATGTCTTCCTCGTTATCCTCAATTGCACGATAGACAAGACGTGCAGATTGAAACGCTTCTGCCATAGTTGGTAAGTTATACCGTATTCTTGGAACTTTTCAACGTGAAGATTTTCAAGGTATGAGTCTAGAAGATAGAACTTTTGAGACAAAATTAAAGAGTGTTAATCATTTCATATTGTTAAGTTAGAACTACGGACTTTAAAGCTGAATTGTCGAGATTGACCTCCAGGACAGCACCTTACCGTGAGCCTCATTATGTCTAATTGTGAATATGTTAGATTATAGTCACAAAAGACGAGTGAGTCAAACACAATACCATTCAATCACTACAATTATGGGGAAGCCTCTTCTCTACAAATATTTCTCAAGAGTATGCTTTATTGGTCGCCTTGCATGTGAAAATGCTGTGCTTGTACTACGCTGTGCCTTTGCCCGGCCTCTTCGTTCCCCAATTTCGCCCGAAGTCACCCCTCAGTTTCGATATGCATATGCGCTCGCTCCAACACTGCTGCTTTCCCGTCATAATTGGCCTACTCAAATCAAGGGCCTGGATAGCAGAATACTACTCAGCCTTGTGACGTCCCACCAATACATATTTCTTTACATGGTGCAGGGGGATATGGTTACTATTCCCAGCTCACTAATATCGCTTCATGGTCCGGCTCCAACTGCTGCTGTCGTTCATGTATTCAAGATTGACATTAAGCGTTTCTGTCATTCTTCAGAATTCGATTTCTCGACTCATCTCGCACCATTCTAGGAGAAGAAGCCATCCAAGAAACTCGACTCCTGTTGCATAGCATTCTTAGACAGAGCTTTCATTCTGTTTGAAAGCATCTATACTGTTTTCTTAACCAGAGTCAATTCTCTTCTTAAACTAGTTCTTGAAAAAGCGAAAAGTACATTGCCTAACTCCCATGCCTTCTGGGATCAGTCAAGTATGCAGCGGACAGATGTTCTTATCTTCTCTAAATAGGTCCTACTGGGCCAAGAACCTCTCGTATCAATCATCTTGCATATGATCCTTAGGGTTTAATGAATTGAATCTACAATAGAATTG
>Ga0247807_10001128_pt1 | contig 16195 bp, 11 predicted proteins | sample UWRJL074202C1_FD_179931 | JGI IMG/M metagenome (GOLD analysis project Ga0247807, IMG submission 179931) | Plant litter microbial communities from Arlington Agricultural Research Station in Wisconsin, United States - UWRJ-L074-202C-1 | ecosystem: Environmental > Terrestrial > Plant litter >...
GCAAAGGCACGACCGAGACTGACTACATTGTGTTCGATCTGCGGATCCCGCGTACGGTCGCAGGTCTCGCTGCCGGAGCAGCTCTGGGGGTGGCGGGCGCGCTCATCCAAGCCTTCACCCGGAATCCTCTCGCTGACCCCGGGATCCTGGGGGTGAACGCGGGGGCCGCGGTCGCGATCGCGATTGGCGTGGCATTCCTGGGTCTGCGTGACGTGTCCTCCTTCGTGTGGCTCGCGTTCCTCGGCGCGTTTGTTGTCACTGTCGCGGTCTATGTCATCGGTTCATCCGGGCGAGGCGCTGCAGACCCCATCCGCCTGACCCTCGCTGGAGTGGCATTGGGCGCGGTGTTCTCTGGCATCACTACGGGCATGACGCTGAGCAATCCGGAGGCTTTTGACTCCATGCGCAGTTGGAACGCCGGCTCTCTGCTGGGTCGCGGGCTCGATGTCATCCTTCCCGTGCTGCCGTTCATCTGTGTCGGTCTTGTTCTCGCATTCATCCTCGCCCCGGGCCTCAACGCGCTCGCCCTCGGGGATGACGTTGCGCGTGCTCAGGGCGCGAACGTCGTGGGCCTTCGAATCGGGGTTATCGCGGCAGTTACACTTCTCGCTGGAGCCGCGACGGCGCTCGCCGGGCCGATTTCCTTTGTGGGGCTCATGGTGCCGCACGTCGTGCGCTGGCTGTTCGGTGTCGACCAGCGCGTCATCCTTCCGCTCTCGGCGGTTCTCGCTCCGATCGTGGTGATCCTCGCGGATGTGCTCGGCAGGGTGATCATCGCTCCCGCCGAGGTGCCCGTCGGAATTGTCACCGCCTTCGTCGGCGCTCCCGTCTTGATTCTGCTCGCGCGGCGCCGGAAGGTGAGCGGACTATGACTGCGCACTCGTCCGATGTGCTCGGTCATGGACGGATCATGCTGCGCCTCGGGCCGGTGAGACTCCCGCTGCGCACGCGCAGTCTTCTCATCGGAAGTGGTGTTCTTCTCGTCATCCTCGTGCTGGGCGTGCTCTCCCTCGGGCTTGGAACGTATCCCGTATCGCCAGGCGAGGTGATACGCACCCTCCTCGGCGGCGGCGACGCCATGGACCGAACGGTCGTCATCGATTGGCGACTCCCTCGCACCGTCGCCGCGATCAGCCTCGGCGCTATCCTCGCCATCGCTGGCGCGCTGTTTCAGACAGTGACCCGAAATCCGCTCGCCAGTCCCGACATCCTGGGTTTGTCGAACGGCGCGTTTACGGGCATGCTCGTCGCGCTCGTTTTTGTCTCGGCCAGTTGGCAGGTGCGCACGGTCGGGGCGCTGGCGGGAGGGGTCCTCACTGCCGTCGTCATCTGGCTGCTCGCCTATCGGGGGAGTGTGCAGGGTTTCCGTCTCATTGTGATCGGCATTGGCGTCTCGGCGATCCTCGCATCCGTGAACACGTGGATGTTGCTGCAGATCGACCTGGAGACCGCGATGTTCGCCTCCGCGTGGGGCACGGGAACGCTGAATGGTGTGACGGCCGCACCCCTCGCTGGTGCGTTGCTGTGTTCGCTGCCGTTCACCGTAGCTGCCTTCGTGCTCGTTCCACGGCTAAGACAGCTTGATCTTGGTGATGACATGGCGGCGGCGACCGGAGCGCGTCCGAACCTCGTCCGCACACTCGCTTTGGTGATCGGAGTCGTGCTCGTTGCGGCGGCGACGAGTATCGCCGGCCCCATCGCCTTCGTCTCCCTTGCGGCCCCGCAGGTCGCGAAACTTCTGGCGCGCACGCCTCATCTGTCACTCACATTGTCCGCCCTGATCGGAGCGCTGCTTGTGCTCGGTTCAGATCTCGTCGCGCAGCACGTGCTGCCGGTGACGTTGCCCGTCGGCGTCGTGACAGTCTCCGTCGGCGGCGCCTATCTCGTGCTCATGATCATCTTGGAGATCCGCCGTCGTGCCTGAAAACGCTATTCCCACCGATGCACCAGAGTCTGCGCGTCTGATCGCGGACCACATCAGCCTCTCGTACGATCGCTCGGAGATCATCAACGGTCTCTCTGTGACGATTCCGCCACGATCATTCACCGTGATTATCGGACCAAACGCTTGCGGAAAGTCCACGTTGCTGCGCGGACTCTCGCGCCTTCTCGCCCCCACGCGCGGCCAGGTAATTCTCGACGGGCAGGCGATAACTTCCTTCCCAGCGAAGGAGGTTGCGCGTCGTCTCGGGCTGCTGCCGCAGGGCGCGATCGCCCCGGACGGCATTACCGTCGCCGATCTCGTGGCTCGCGGCCGTTATCCGCATCAGAACCTGATCCGACAGTGGTCAGACACCGACGAGCGAGCTATAAGGGAGGCGATGGAAGCCACGGGGACCGCCGAGTTGGCGCAGCGCCCGGTGGATGCACTCTCCGGCGGTCAGCGCCAGCGCGTCTGGTTAGCCATGGTTCTCGCGCAGCAGACAGACATCCTGCTGCTCGACGAGCCGACGACGTACCTGGATGTCGCGCACCAGGTCGAGATGATGGAACTGCTTGCCGAGCTGAATGCGCAGGGGCGCACCATTGTCGCCGTGCTGCACGACCTCAACCACGCGGCCCGCTACGCCAGCCACATCATCGCCATGCGAGACGGAAGCGTTCTCGCGGAAGGCACCCCGGGCGAGGTCATCACTAGCGCGCGAGTGCAGGAAGTGTTCGGGCTGGCGAACGTCGTCATCCCGGACCCGGTCACTGGAGGACCGATGGTGGTTCCCCTGCGAGGAACCCCGAACAACCGGGAGAAGTCATGACATCCGAACGCCCGTGGGCTTACAGTGCCTTTCCTGTCGAGGTGCGAGCGAGCCGCCAGCTGAGCCCGCGATTCCTGCGCCTCACCATGGGAGGGGAGTCGTTGCGTCATTTCGCGCCGTGGGGTGTCGATCAGCGCATCAAGATTGTGCTGCCGTTGCCTGGTGGTGGCCTCGCCGACTTCGGGTTGCTCGACGAACCCACCCCGCATCCGTCCCAGTGGTATTCGAAATGGCGCGAACTGGCCGAGGCGGAGCGCAACGTGCTGCGCACCTACACGCCGTCGGCCATCCGTCCCGAGCGGGACGAGATCGATGTCGACTTCTTCCTTCACGAGCCCGCAGGGCCAGCTTCGGCCTGGGCATTATCGGCGCGCCCAGGCGATCAGTTGGTCCTCACGGGCCCCGACGCCAGAGTGGGATGGACCGGGTACGGCATCCACTGGACTCCGGGGGAGGCCAGCCGCTTCCTTCTCGTAGCGGATGAAACCGCGTATCCGGCAGTGAGGAACATCCTTCAGTCGCTGCGGCCGGAGGCGCACGCCGACGTGCTACTTGAGGTCGCGGACTCTGCCGATGACGTGCTGTCACAGGATGCCCCGCCGAACGCGAACGTGCGCGTCTCACTTCGGGGCAATGAGACGGAGACCGGCGTTGAGCAAGCGATACGGGACTGGGGTGAAACCCACGGAGCGATGGCACGCGAGGACGACGGATTCTACGCGTGGCTCGCAGGTGAATCCGGCTCGATCACTCGAATCCGCCGCTACCTCACTCACGACCTCGGCATCTCGAAAGAGCGAGTTTCCTTCCTCGGGTACTGGCGCTTGGGTGGGCCTCTCGTCGGGTAATCATGTCTTGCCGACTCCCTCCCTAGGAAATGAGCCAGCGCGTGAGCCGCTGGATCAATCCGACGGCGATCAGTGCTTCGTAGGCTTCAGCGTCGTGGCCGAGCGAGAGGTAAGCCGAGCGGCGTCCGTTGCGTTCCAGCGTCCAGCTCACGGGATGCTCGGCGTCGGCGTAGTCGTGTACCAACAGCACCTCGGCCTCGGGCGACACTCGCAGCCACGAGTACGCTTCGTCGACCGTCTCGAGTGGTTCGAGATCGTGAAGCGGTACTGACGTCGACACCGCACGCAGGCGCATGGGTCCTCGTGCAGGGTGCATCGAGACGTGGCGAACCCATCGTCCGCCGAGCGCTTGCTCCCACATCTCGTGGCCGGGCAGCAGGGTTGCGGCGACGTGCAGGGCGAGGAGCGGGCCTCGGTACCCGGCCAGGATGTCTGCGAGCCGATCATCGAGCGGGTGCGGCGCGGGGCCGCCCCCGGCGTTAACCACGAGCAGGTCGGTACTGCCGAGCGATTCCGCCAGGTCGTCGAGAGTATCGACGACCATCGTGTCGTGGCCCTCAGCGCGCAGGATGGCGGCCACGATCGTGCTGGTCTCAGCGAACGGATGCCACGGGTCGGTGTAGTCCGTGCCTCCCGAGAAGAGAAGAACTCGAGTCACGGCGCCGGAGCGATGGATTCGCGAAGCACCAGGCGAGGTTCGACCTGGATTTGGAGCGGTGGCTCGGCGCTCGGCTCCCGAATGAGGTCGATGAGAAGTTGCGTCGCCAAAGCGCCCACCCGGCGGCGGTCTGGTGCGACCGCCGAGATGGGCGGATCTGCGCGCGCGGAGACGTCATCGTCATAGGCGATGATCGAGAGCCGCTCGGGCACAGAGAGTCCGCGCGCTCGAGCGTTCTGCAGCAGGCCAAAGAGGGAATTCTCATCGCCGTGGCAGAACAGGGCGGTGGCGCCGATGCTTTCGACGGTGTCGAGAACGACATCGGCGCTCCCACGCTCCCAGCGCGGGCCAGCACCGAGCTCTTCCGGACCGAGGATGACGCTCTCCTCGTCCATGCCCAGCCGAGCGATCGCATCCCGCGATCCGATTCGGACAAACTCCGAGCTCTGCGAGCTTCCTCTGCTCACCATGACCAGGCGGCGATGCCCAAGATCGTAGAGGTGACGCAACGCGCTCAGCGCGCCTCGTTCGTGAGCGGAACGCACTGACGAGACCGAGCCCAGTCCACCTCCCGGCATCTCGCGCTCGACGAACACCACGGGAACTTGGAGTTGCTCGAGGACTTCGCGGAATCCGGTGGGAGCTTCGCGCTCGGAGACAGTAGGAACCCAGAGGAGGCCATCGACGCCCTCGCGGACGAGTTCTTCGATGAGGCGGTATTCCTCCTCGAGGTCGTACTCGGAGATGACGAGCTTCATCTCCGCGCCCGGAGACAGCGCGTCGTCAATGCCTTCGACGACATAGCGGTAGTAGTACGACGTGGGGACGACGACGCCGATGGTGCCGGTAAAGGTCTCCTTCGGCTGGTTCGCCGCCTGATCTCCACGGAGGATTGCTCCACCGCGAACCTTGTCGAGGATCCGTTCTGCAACGAGCGCGTCGAGATCGCGCCGGATGGTGACGTGCGAGACGCCGATGTCATCCACGAGCGAGGCGATTCGCACGGCGCCGTCATGCTGGGCACGATCGAGGATCAGTGCACGACGTTCGGCTGCGAGCATGTCTCCCCCCTTCTTTGAGGCTGACTTCGTGCCTCATCATAACCCAGTGAACGGTTTCGATCAGATATCTGCCTATAACCATCAGATTTGATCTATTAGTTTACAAACCTTGTGTTTTCTTTGCATATGTGTCGATACTGGGGCGCCGGTGACGCAGCCGGCTCGATCTTCAAAGGAGAAGTCATGTCTCGACGACGAGTGAGAACGATGTGGGGAGCGGTGACGGCTGTTACAGCCGTAGCGCTGGGCGGGGTGGTGATCGTTGCGCCACCCGCGGCTGCCGCGACGATCGACCAGGTCACGGTAAGTCAGGGCGGTTATAGCGCCACCGGCTACAAGGTCGGCTTCGCCGTCGCCGACGGCGCACTGCCCGGGGGAACGAGCTGCCGCGTGCTCCAGGGGGAAACCGTCGTGCTGCCATCGTGCACCCTTCTCGATCGGGGCACGACGTGGGGCGACCGGGTGTACCAAGTCGACTTCAGCGCTTTAGATGACATTGGTTCCGACTTCACTCTCGAGATCGGGGGAGTGCGTTCTCCGCACTTCACGATCGAGCAAAACGTGTGGGCAGGCTACCTCGACGAGATGACGGCGTTCTATCGGCTGCAGCGGTCGGGTGTGGCGACCGAGGATGCCTACCCCGACGGCTACAGCAGCATCGCCCCCTCCGACAAGGTCTTTCATGCCGCGGGTCACCTCGACGACGCTGCGTCCGAAGACGGCACGCAGCACTACGACCTGACAGGCGGCTGGTACGACGCGGGTGACTACGGCATCTACGGAGGCAACCAGTGGGTCGCGGGAAACATCGCCATCAACTACGTGCGCTACGGCGACACCCCTGCGGTCGCCTTTGACGGCGACGCGAATGGCGTGCCTGACCTCGTCGACGAGGCCTGGTTCGGCAGCGAGTATCTGCTCAGGATGCTGGATGCCTTCGGCGGCGCGTTCTGGGACGTGAAGGGCAGCGGAGGCTTCCAGCATCCCGAAAACCACACCGACGGCATCGTCGGAACGGCCGACGACCGGCGCATCTCGGGCATGGGTGTTGGCGGTTCGGCGAAGGCGTCCGGGTCGCTCGCCGCTACCGCTCGTGCGATTCGCGCCGCGATCGCCAGCGGCCATATCTCTACGGGAGATGCCGCCGTCTGGGAAGCTCTCGCCACCGAGGCGGAGGACGGAGCAGTGGCGTTCTACGACTACGCCGACGCGCACCGGAGCGATCCGCTCGGCGGATATTCGACCACGCGAGGTGGCATCGCGAACTCACTGCTCTTCGCTGAGGTTCAGCTGCACCTTCTGACTGGTGACGTTGCATACCGCACATCGGCGGAGGCGACGATCGCGGCGACCCCGTTCACCATCCTGTCCAGCACGAACTACTGGGATATGGGGCCATTGTCGATGGTGGAGCTGTACCCCGCCGCGACCGCGACGGGCAAGACCAACATCCAGCGCTACCTCAAGAACCAGCTGGACTACGTGCTCTCCTCGACTGATGACACCCCGTACGGCGTGATCAACCAGTTCAAGAACTTTGGTGTCAACGAGCCGCACGCCTCGTACATGGCCGACGCCCTGCGTTACTGGGAGCTGTTCGGTGACCAGCGAGCGCTGCGAGCCGTGCAGAAGGGCCTGTACTGGATGCTCGGAAACAACCCGTGGGGAACGAGTTGGGTCTCAGGTGTGGGGGAGAAGTACACGACCTTCCTGCACACGAGGCTGGACGAGCAGGCACAGACTCAGGGCGGAACGGGCATCGTCCTGCCCGGAGCGCTCGTGTCTGGTCCTAACGCGAAGGACCCGCTCAACCCCACCAGCGCGAGCCCTTGGTACGAGGACCGCCCGGGCTCCGCAGACGTCGGGCAGCAGTGGCGGTATAACGAGTACAGCGTCAGCATTCAGGCCGGGCTGTTCTCGACCATGTTCGGTCTGACGGCCGCGGGCGACGCTCCCTGGTCGACGGGGACGCCGCCGACCGCGCTAACGATCGGATCGCCGCAGATCGGCCAGTACGTAGCAGGCGAGGTTACGGTGTTTGCCCAGAGCGGGTCATCTCTCACGGCGCACGCGCTCGGCCCGGACTGGACGCCCATGACGTCGTCGGGCGGTGTCTCGACGGGAGTGGTCGACGTGAGTGGCGTCGCGCCGTACACGAACGCGCGCATCGATGTGCGCGGCACGCAAGCGAGCGGAGCGCAGAGCTACAGCTCCACCCATTACACGGTGGCGCCCCCTCTGCCGACTCCGGACACCCCGCTGCTCTACGACGGATTCGGTCGAGACGGCCTGTTCGGCGTTCAGGGCTACACCTGGGCGAACTGGTACAACAACCACGCAGGCGTGGGGCAGGTGACCAACATGACGGTGGACGACCGCACGGTAGGCAAGTTCTTCCAGAATCCTGCCACCGCGATGTCGCAGGCGAAGTTCCAGCCATGGCATCACTCGGTGGATGCGGGCGGCTACCGCTACCTGTCGGTGACCATGCGCAGTCCATCGCCGAACTTGCGGCTGCGGATCGAGGTGTCGGACGCGGACTCAAACCACCGTGTGACCGGCTCGACGCCCATTGCGATTTCAACCGACTGGACCACATACGACTTCGATCTCGCAGCGTTCCCGCAACTCGACCGCTCGCAGGCGAAGCTTGTGTTTTGGCTGCAGCAGACCGCCGACACCGACGGCGAACTGTTTGTCGACTCCGTGCAGTTCACGAACAAGCCCACTGGCACTGTGCCGGTGCTCTCGAGCGTGAGCCACACCGCGGGCGCGTTGACGCCATCCACACCGGTGACCGTCAGCGCGACATATACCGATGTCGATGGAACGGCTCCGCACGTCGTCGAACTTGTGATCGATGGCGTCATCCATCGGATGTCGCCCGTCAACCCGGCAGACACCGACGTCACTGACGGCGCGCAGTATGCCGTCACGGTGTCACTCGTGAAAGGAGTGCACAGCTACTACGTGCGCACGACCGACACGACTTCCTCGGTGGTCGATACTCCTGTGGTGACTGGCGTGACCGTGGGCTGATCGGAATAAGGGGATGCGGCGGGGGCCTCCCACGGGCCCCCGCCGCATTCGCTCGTTCGACGATCGGGCGCGGCGGAGAGAGCCGCACGAATACTCCGCCTGAGCGGCCCGACCTGGTCCGTTAGGCGATGATGCCGAGCGATTCAACCTCGACCCGGTGCGCCGGTGGGCGGCCCTCACGTAGTCGCTCGATCTCGTCGAGCGCCGAGTCGGCTAAGCGTGCTGTCTCGGCATGCATCGCGCCAGCGATGTGCGGACTCAGCACGATTCCGGGTGTGTCAAACAGCACCGAATCTTCGGGGAGAGGTTCCGGGTCTGTTACGTCGAGGATCGCGCGGAGGGTGCCGGTGCGGCAGCGCTGAACAAGAGCGTCGGTGTCGATGAGTGATCCCCTGGCCGTGTTTATCACAACGGCGTGCGGGCGCAACAGCCCGATCCGTCTCGCGTTCAGCAAGTGGTGCGTGTCCGGCAACTCGGGAGCGTGAACGCTCACGATGTCGCTGGCCGAGAGCATGGAGTCGAGATCGACGAGGCGAGCGCCGACGGCAGATGCATCAGCGGCGCTCGCGTAGGGATCGGCGACGAGCACCTCAAGCGCGAACGGGCGCAGTAGCTCGGCGACGCGACGACCCACTCGGGACAGACCGATGATGCCCACCGTTCCACCGAAGTTGACGGATGACGGGATCTCATCGCGCCAGGCCCCGCCGACGTCACGGTGACGCCGGTACCCCTCGATATACGTCGCCGCGCGCTTGCCCTCGAGCAGGATCGTGGCGAGCGTGAACTCGGCCACGGGGATCGCGTTGGCGTCGGCGGCGCTGGTGACGAGGATGCCGCGGTCCCAAAACTCGGGCGAGACATGCTGTTTGACCGAACCGCCGGTGTGGATGACCGCACGGAGCGCTGGGGCACCGGCCAAGACGTCGGGGCCGAGCACGGGCGAACCCCACCCGGTGATGAGAATTTCGGTGCGCGCGAGGCGGGCAGCGGTGTCGGTTCCTTGTAGGTCGTCGAGGCGGATGGGGTCGCCGAGGGCGACCAACTCGTGCAATCTCGCGAGACGAGTGGAGTCAAAGAGGTCCGTGAACGCGCGCGCGTTCATCAGCAGAAGGCCGGAGGGGCGCTCGGGACCCGCTTGGTCTCCGATGAGGTGTGGCATGCGGACAATAAGAGCACACACTGCACAAACTTCACAAGTTAGAAACAAGAATGAAAAGAAATGATCGTAAAGCTTGCGAACTGTTCGGACTGTCTGCATACTGGGCGAGACGCACGACGCGGTGTTGACCGGATCCTCCGGAATCCACCCTCGTCGGCGCTTACCGCGGTCGCAACAGGTGGCCGCGCCGAACGGAGGAATAATGCATCGACGCACCCGACGCGCCCTCGCGGCACTCGTCGTGGTCCCGCTGATCGCAGGCACAGCCGCCTGCAGCAGCGGCCAGAACGACGCTACAAACGGGACCGGCGACGACCACGTCACCATCTCGATCATGGGTAAGCCCGCAGCCACCAACACAGCGGCGGTTGAACTGTTCGAGCGTCAAGTCGACGAGTTCGAGAAGGCGAACCCGAACATCACGATTGAGGCATCTGATGTGCCATGGGACGCAAAGACCTTCGCCACTCGTCTCGCGGGAGGCAGCGCGCCTACGCTTCTTCGCGTACCGCTCACCGAGCCGCCGGCACTCATCGAGCGCGGCCAGGTCGCCGACATCGCCGACGTGGCCTCGGAGCTCGACAGCTTCGACGACCTCAACCCGCGCGTGATGCAGTTCCTGGAGCGCGACGGAGCGGTCTACGGCATTCCCGAGAAGAGCTATGCCTTCGGTCTCGTCTACAACCGGGACATCTTCGAGCAGGCCGGTCTCGACCCCGACAGCCCACCCGAGACCTGGGACGAGGTGCGCGAGTACGCGGCACAGATCGCCGAGACCACGGGCAAGACAGGATTCGGCGAAATCACCACCAATAACAGTGGTGGATGGCACCTCACGGGATATGACTACACCTTCGGTGGAAGCATCATCGAACAGGACTCGAGCGGGGAGTGGAAGGCATCGTTCAACGACGACAGCGCTCGTGACGTGCTCGAGTTGTGGAAGGCGATGCGGTGGGAGGACGACTCGCTTGGCGACAACGTGCTCGGCAAGCAGGAGGACCTCGTCGCTGAGTTCACTGCAGGCAATGTTGGCATGTGGGTATCCGCTCCGCCGGATGTCTACCCGAACTACGTTGCTGCGGGTGGCGACCCCGAGGCATTCGGTGCCGGGCCCATGCCTCAAGGTGGCGCCGATGCAACCCTCGCGGGCGCAACGGTTCTCATGGTGAGTGCTCAAGCGACCGAGGCCGAGAAGGCTGCCGCCGTGAAGTGGATCGACTGGCGGGCGCTCCGTCCGAACTACGACCTGGAGGTTGCTGCCGAGACGGCGAAGGCTTCAGCCGCTGACGGACTTCCCGTTGGCGTGCCCGTCGCCCCGATCTTCAGCGACGAGGCGTACGCGGCGTACCGCGAGGCGATCGATGAGTACGTGAACGTGCCGGTCGAGAACTTCGCTCCCTACGTCGAATCGCTCGGAGCATTCGAGTACGTGCCGGAGCCCCCGGTCGCCTCCCAGGAAATTTACGCGGCACTCGACCCGCTGGTGCAGGCTATCCTCACGGATCAGAACGCCGATATCGACGCGCTGCTCACGGACGCCGAGACCCGCGTCAACGCGATCCTGGCCCAGCACGCGTCATGACGCTCGCTCCCGAACGCCTGGGTGGTGCGGTCTCCGACCGCGCCACCCGGGCGGCGGCTGCGGCTCGACGGCGTCGCAGTCCGCTGCGCCGGCGAGCCGCCCTTGCTGCACTGCTTTTCCTGATCCCGGCGCTTCTCGTCTTCGGCTACTTTGCGTGGTGGCCGATCCTGCAGAGCATATTGCTGGCGTTCCAGCAGACAAACCTCGTCGAGCCCGCCGAATGGGTGGGGTTTCGTAACTTCGAGGTACTGTTCGCCGATCCTCTGCTGCCGAAAGCCGCACTGAACACGCTGTGGTTCACGGTACTTTCGCTCGCAATCGGTCTGCCGGTGCCTCTTCTCTGCGCCGTTCTCATGTCTGAGCTGCGCCGGGGCGGCACACTGGCCCGGGTACTCGCTTACCTTCCCGTCGTCATACCGCCCGTGGTCGCCGTGCTCCTGTGGAAGGTCTTCTTCAGCCCGGGTGAGACGGGAGTCGTGAACTCCCTCCTCGCGCTTGTCGGGATCGGTCCGCTCCAGTGGCTTCAGTCGCCCGAACTGGCCATGCCCAGCCTCGTCATCGTCGCTACCTGGTCGGGCGCGGGCACCGCGATCCTCATTTATCTCGCAGCTCTGGCCGGTGTCAGCACCGAGCTTTACGAAGCGGCTGAGCTCGACGCGGCCTCGGTCTGGCAACGCGTGAGGTACATCACGCTGCCGCAGATGCGCGGCATTATCCTCGTGCTTCTCCTTCTGCAGATCATCGGTGCGATCCAGGTATTTACGGAGCCGTACGTCATGACTGACGGAGGGCCGGCGAACGCCACCGTCACCATCCTGCTCATGATCTACCGCTACGCCTTCCTGTTCGGCAACTATGGCGTCGCGACCGCACTCAGCGTTCTGCTCGCGATTGTCCTCATCATCATTTCGGCCGTGTACCTGAGGTTGACCCGATCCTGGAGTTCTCGATGACCGCCCCTGCCCCTGTGCGTCGCTCGCTACGTCGCGAGCCTGCCCCGCGCGATCGTGGTCTGCTGTCATCTTTCGACTGGCGTAGACCGCGCATCTTCATCGGCTGGCGAGCGATGCACGTGGCGCTCTTTGCCGCGCTCATCGCCTTCGGGGCCATTCCGATCATCTGGATGGTACGCGCCGCGATCTCGACCACCACCGACCTGGTGCAGCATCCGCTCAGTCTGCTGCCCGACCCAGCGCGCTGGGAGAACATCCCTACAGCATGGAACCTGCTCGACATCGGTCACTACCTCATGAACACGGTTGTGCTCGTGGGGGGATCGTGGGTGGTGCAACTGCTCGTCTCGGCTACCGCCGGGTACGCACTCGCTGTCATCCGACCCTGGTACGGAAGGTTCGTCTACGGCGCCTTCCTTGTGACTCTGTTCGTGCCCGGGACGGTCACGCTCATTGCGCTGTATTTGACGGTGCTCGACATGCCGCTTCTCGGAATCGGGCTCACCGACACTCCGTGGGCCGTGTGGCTCCCCGCCGGGGCAAACGCATTCACGATCCTGCTGGTGAAGCAATTCTTCGAAGAGATCCCGCGGGACCTATTCGAGGCGGCTCAGCTCGATGGAGCGGGATGGTGGACGATCTTCTGGCGGATCGTGCTGCCGATGTCGCGGCCGATTCTCGCTGTGGTGTCGCTTCTGTCGATCATGGCGGCCTGGAAAGAGTTCCTGTGGCCGCTCATCGTGCTGACTGATCCCACCACTCAGCCCTTGGCCGTGGCTCTTCCCCGTCTCGCTCAGGCTACAGACCCCGCTTATCTGATTGCCGGGATGCTAATCGCCAGCATTCCACCCATCCTCATCTTCCTCATCTTCCAACGCTCCATCGTGAGCGGAATCGGGTTCACCGGCCTCAAGGGCTGACCCGCTCGACCCCGAAAGGACCGCTCCGCCGTGCCCGCACACCTTCCTGCCACCGATTCCTCCACCGACCTCGTGTGGCGCGACCTCAACGGCAACGGACGCCTCGACCCCTACGAGGACCCGCGCCTGACGCCCGAAGAACGCACGACCGACCTCCTCGCGAGACTGAGCCTCGAGGAGAAGGTCGGGCTCATGTTCCATACGGTGATCGAGGCAGGCCCGGAGGGAACACTCCTCGAGACGCCCGGCGCACTGAGTAAGTCTGCGACGAGCACGGTGGTGCTCCGCAAGTGTATGAACCACTTCAACGTGCACGCGCTTGGTCGGGCAGGCGATGCGGCGCGATGGGCTAACGCGATGCAACGCCTCGCCGCTCAGACACCGCACGGTATCCCGGTGACCATCAGCACCGACCCGCGTCACGGATTCTTCGAGAACGAGGGCACGTCGTTCGCTGCTGGCTCGTTCTCGCAGTGGCCAGAGCCGCTGGGGCTGGCTGCGCTGGATGACGAGGACATCCGCGAGTTCGCGGAGATCGCGAGCAGCGAGTACCGCGCGGTGGGAATCCGGATGGCGCTGCATCCGCAGGTTGACCTCGCAACCGAACCGCGGTGGGGGCGCCAGCTGCACACCTTCGGCTCTGACCCCGAGCGCACATCGCGCGCGCTCGCCGCCTATATCGACGGCTTCCAAGGCGCCGCTCTCGGCCCGGAGTCTGTCGCGTGCGTGACAAAGCACTTCCCGGGCGCCGGACCTCAGCAGGACGGTGAAGACGCGCACTTCCCCTATGGCCGCGAGCAGGTCTATCCGGGAGGCGCGTTCGACCTCCATCTCGAACCGTTCCGCACCGCGATCGCGGCTGGCACCGCCGGGATGATGCCGTACTACGGGATGCCCATAGGGCTTGAACGCGACGGCGTTCCGATCGAGGAGGTCGGATTCGGCTACAACCGTCAGATTGTGACAGGACTTCTCCGGGAGGAGCTCGGATTCGACGGGGTCGTTGTGACCGACTGGGAACTCGTCAACGACAACATCGCTCAGGGGCAGGTGCTCCCGGCGAAGGCCTGGGGCGTCGAGCATCTTGATCCGTCCGAGCGGCTCCTCGCCGTGCTTGACGCGGGCTGCGATCAGTTCGGGGGCGAGGAGTGTGTTGACTTGCTTCTCGACCTCGTGCGCGCGGGCCGGGTGAGCGAGTCCCGCATTGACGAGTCGGCGCGGCGCCTGCTCGAACTCAAGTTTCGCCTGGGTTTGTTCGACGACCCCTTCGTCGACGAGGACATCGCCGAAGACATCGTGGGCCGCCCCGAGCACCGTGCCGCGGGCCTTCGTGCGCAAGCGGAAGCGGTGACGATCCTCCGGGACGCAGGGGTGGACGGCATCCCGCTGCTCCCTCTTGCTGCGACGCCCGGCCGGCGCATCTACGTCGAGGGGATGGACCCTGCCGTGGCAAGCGATTTGGGGGTCGTTGTCGATCGGCCCGAAGAAGCCGACCTCGCCGTCGTGCGCATCGCGGCACCTTTCGAGCCGCGCGACGATCTGCTGTTTGAGTCGCGCTTCCGTCAGGGGTCGCTCGACTTTCGGCCCGGACTCGTGGCGCGGCTCGCGCGCATCGCCGCCGACATACCGCTCGTGCTCGACGTCGCGCTCGACCGTCCCGCGATTCTTACCCCTCTCGTGCCGCTCGCATCGGTGCTGGTCGCCACCTTCGGCACGAGCGACGCCGCCTTAGTCGCGGCGCTGACAGGTGCCGTCCCTCCGCGTGGTCGGCTGCCGTTCGAGATTCCCCGATCGATGGATGCGGTGCGGCGCTCGCAGGAGGACGTTCCCAACGACACCGCCGATCCGCTCTACCCGGTCGGTTTCTCTTCCGCTGTCGCGTCCGCGTCGCCGAACCTCGCCGCATCCGCGCGCTGACGAAAACGAGACGCATCATGCATTCAGATCCCCGCCGCGTCCGTGACCGGCTCACCCGCTTCGTCGAGGAGAGTTTGAGAAGTGCGTTGCACGCCCGCACTGCACCGCTTGAGATCACGAGTTGGGAAGTGCCTGACGAACCGGTGCCGTTCGCCGAGGCGCTAAGACAGAGCTTCGAGCCCTTCGCCGTAGGCGCGCGGTGGGGGAGACCGTGGAGCACGCGGTGGCTGCGCGTGCGCGGCGCGGTTCCCGACGACTGGACACTCGACGCGCGTCACCGCGCCGAGGTGACGATCGACCTGGGATTTGATGGGCTCGCTCCGGGGTTCCAAGCCGAAGCGCTCGCGTTTCGACCAGACGGAACGATCATCAAGGGTGTCTCTCCTCGCAACTCGCATCTTCCCGTCGATGCCGGGGGAGTCGTCGAGGTCTTCCTCGAACTTGCCGCCAATCCCGGCATCCCGCCGGAATCTCACTGGCGCACGACCGGGCTCGGGGACAAGGCGACGGCCGGTGCGGAGGAGCTGTACCGCCTGCGCCGGCTGGAGCTCGCCCTCGTCGACCGCGAGGTGTGGGAACTGGCGCAGGACATCGAGGTCGCGCGCGGCCTGGCCGACCAGCTGCCCGCCGACACCCCCCGGGCAGCGCAGCTGTGGGCTGCTTTGGACGCGATGCTCGACGTCGTCGATCCGGATGCGGTCGGAGCGACGGCATCCACCGCTCGCGAGGCGCTCGCTCCCGCACTCGCGGCGCGGGCGGCGTCGAGCGCTCACACCGTGGTCGCGACGGGCCACGCGCACATCGACTCCGCGTGGCTCTGGCCGGTGCGCGAGACGGTGCGCAAGTGTGCGCGCACCTTCTCGAACGTCATCGCCCTGATGGATGAGGATCCCGACTTCCGCTTTGCGTGCTCGTCGGCTCAGCAACTCGCCTGGGTGAAAGAGAGCTACCCCGATCTGTTCTCCCGGATCCGGGAGAAGGTGGCTACCGGTCAGTTCGTGCTCGTGGGTGGACAGTGGGTCGAGCCCGACACAAACATGCCCGGTGCCGAGTCGACCGTTCGGCAACTCGTCCACGGAAAACGGTTCTTCCTCGAGGAATTCGGCGTCGAAACGACCGAGGTGTGGCTTCCTGACACCTTCGGGTACACGGCATCCTTGCCTCAAATCATTCGTCTCTCGGGGTCGGACTGGTTTATGACGCAGAAGATCTCGTGGAACCAGACCAACGCCATGCCGCACCACACGTTCTGGTGGGAGGGCATCGACGGCACCCGGGTCTTCACGCACTTCCCGCCCA
>Ga0247807_10001129_pt1 | contig 16193 bp, 11 predicted proteins | sample UWRJL074202C1_FD_179931 | JGI IMG/M metagenome (GOLD analysis project Ga0247807, IMG submission 179931) | Plant litter microbial communities from Arlington Agricultural Research Station in Wisconsin, United States - UWRJ-L074-202C-1 | ecosystem: Environmental > Terrestrial > Plant litter >...
TGGGAACAATTGCGTCTCAGACTGGCGAGTTGTTGTGTGAAAGCTGTTGATCTCCTTGATCGAGCGTTTGCCGAGCCCAGTGTCTTCATGGATCTGGAGCTCGCCAGAGATGGATTGCACGCCGGCTCATCCATTGACACGCATGGGCCCCTTTCGAGCGGACCAGTTGCGAGCCAGCTGATTGCCAGGTTGCGACACGCTTGATCGATGTACCATTACATGGTGTAATCGTCTGGATCAGCATCAACAATTCTAATATTCTCGGAGACCAAAGTCGTGCCGTTGTGTGTACCAACGTGGTAGAAGCTGATATCGAGAGAAACATAGAGGAGGCTAACCCATATGTCGTCGATGGGGAGGAGTTCTGGTCGCTCCCAGGTTGTGCTTTTGGTCAGGTTTTCTCGTACAACACACCAACGAATTTCTAGTCCAATTTTCGGCATACTTAAGGACGGTGGAAACAGGAAATTGTGTCTTGCCATCTGTACTGGCGCCAGAACCGATAACAAACTTTGAGGTCTTGTCTGTAAGGCCCCAGAAACTCCTAACATCACGGAAAACAGCGTCCCGCGCCAGGCGGACGCCAGGTGGTAGTCTTCTAATGGGTTTTTCCAAAAACCAGGGGAGTACATAAAGTTGACTCCTCTCTTGCTGGAGGTAAAAACTGCGTCTCGGCTGCGGCGCCAAGGTGCACATTGCAACCGATACAATCAGCGAAGACAAGGTAGATTGCATCAGTAGCTTTGTTAAAGAATCCTGAGCTGGTAAAGCTACGACTGGTATTCGCTCGGTTTACAACAAATGGAGGGCACAGTACCACCATTTATTCCTTCCAGGAGGCTGGGATCTAACTTCAGCGTTAGGCCAGTAAACTAGCCCCCAGAGAGGTGCGACAGGGTCGAATTGACTGAAGAAGTGATGTTCGCTCTTCCATTGAAACAATCCAGTGGGGTTGTTGATCTAGCCTCGGTAGGGTGTATAGTGATATTGAGGTCAGATTTGATCGGTAGCGTAAAGATCGCGAGTAAAAGATTTTCTTGGATCTGATAGGATATCTTTTCCGAGGATATTGAAGTCCATTCCTCTGTCATCCAGACCATCATATCCAGTTCGGATATCATCCGGGTTGATATGAGTCAACTCAACTTCAACGACCCAACCCCAGCGTCGTCTGCTTTTGGAGAACCCCATGGGAAGTTTTTGTCAACCTTCTGATAAAGACCATCCCAGTACGTACTCTCAAGCATCATCGACTTGGAGCATAATGCATTTCCCTCAATAATAGTCTAGCCACTGCTTTAATTGTTGTATGATAGTACTCGGATTAAGAGTACTGGGCATGGGTAACAGCAATGGCTGCAACATAAAAAGAAATGTAATATACGGATACTTGGTGCTAGAAAAGTAATTGGACAGGGGCAAGCAGGGTGACACCTCTCCTTTCAACGTCGAACCAGGTTTTGCTCTTGGTTGTCTAAACTACTTCATACACGGAAGCGGAACGATGCAAGATATCAGCTTTCCCGTCACAAGTGGTGTGACCTTGTGATGCTCAAATGCCAATAAAGTATAAAGCATCTTTCCTATGCCAAGGGCAATCTCCAGCAATATTGCCCCACTTTCAGCTGGAATTGGCAAAATATTCAGACAGGGGGCGGGCAAATAAAGATGTAGAGTTTTCCTGATAATGCTTCCGCGGTAAATGTCAATAATGACGATTACCAGTGATTGATTATATCTCAAACAGAAAGTAAGCAAATAGCAAGGATCTATCAACCCATAAAAGATTCCTAATCCAGTATGGTCAGCCGGGGGTGCCTCACTAATTATCTATTGATCAAGATCCTATCGCAGATGGCTTATGCTTGAAATATTTAATAATCTCTCAAGTGTATGTACGCGCAAGGCTTCAGTATGGGCTAGCCGACTGCTAAGAGAGAAATGGCTCCAAATGAACCTATTATTTGTGATTTCATCGAGCTCGTTCACGTTTCTCATAAGCTAATAATGGGTAGCATTCTATTATAGACTAGTTAATGTCAGTGCTTTACATGATTCCCTAATAAAGGTTAGCCGCAGAACAGAATCCTCTGTATTCATTTTAACTCCGCATGAGAAAGATGCTGAACAAAGCTTTTTAAAGGTAGTACTGGGGATAAGGTGCCTAATAATAAAAGTCGGGTAAGGCTATCGACCCTGGGCGTTGGGGTATTAGGTCTTACACCTAGGCTGTAATCAAATATCAACGTTGTATTTAGATCGAAGCACTTGATCTAATTAGAGATGACAATCGGATCTCTGATAGAACATCAATAGTACAGGGCTTAAAAGTAGGATTTCCCAGACGGAGAGAACTAGGTAACACTAGAAGTATACCCGGACCCACTCACTACTTAGGCAACTTTCACCAACCTTCCGAAGCATTCGACCAACTCGATCGGATAGAAAAATCAATCACCTAACCTGAATATATATTTTGTTTTTGTTATGTTGGTATCAAGAGTACCTAGTGCCTAATCAGGTGCCATGTCGCGGTCCAGATCTCTTAACCATCTTGTGCTAATGTGGGCAGAGGCTTGAAGCTTGATGAGCCATATTTTATCGGCTTCCACACGTCCAATTACATTGAACTGGCCAAACCTAATGAGGGCGATAAGACAGGGTTGTGGGCGGCAAGCCGTTTGTGAGGCAGGTAAAGCCCCACTATCGCTGATTCTTCGAAGCGTGGATGTGCCTTGGTATCCAAGGGTTACGGAGGAAAATGAAGCTACGGTGATACTCTGTTCCGATTCATTTCGGAACATCCAACCCGCCATAGCTTGGCCGCCGAGGTGGTGATTACTTCGGGCAATAGCTGTTGTATTCAACGATTTCGAGGTTTCTTACGAGATTGAGTGGAACACCTGAATTTCTTGTTTGACTATTAAAGGGATTCATTTCCCCAACACATGTTTCCAAGATCAACGAGACTCGGTATCTTATTCAAAGCTACCTTCGGTCAACCTTTTTCTACTTCAATACTTATTTCACAAATCTGCCAATATGGGTTTCATGATCAAGAACCCTGAGAGGGATAGTGGCAAGGCTTGGCCCGCTATCATGATCGGTCTATTCGTGGCATTTGGTGGTGTACTCTTTGGGTATGTCACCATTGGGGACTTTAAATTCGAGCCAAGAAGACAAGCTAACATACAAAATCTCAGATATGACACTGGAACCATTGGTGGCATTCTCGCAATGCCCTATTGGCAAGACGAATTCTCTACTGGACACCGAAACCCCGAAGGACATCTTGATGTTTCTTCCTCTCAATCCGCCATGATCGTCTCTATTCTGTCAGCCGGAACTTTCTTTGGCGCCCTGACTGCCGCACCCGTCGGTGATTTGATTGGACGTCGCTGGGGTCTCATCGTATCAACCGCAATTGTGTTCAACTTAGGTGTCATTTTGCAGACCATTGCGACTGATATCCCCATTTTTGTTGCAGGTCGCTTCTTCGCTGGCTTTGGAGTCGGACTGATCTCTGCTTTGAGTGAGTGCGAAATACTTTACAAGCCATGCTCCAACTAACGGTATATACCATAGTTCCTCTCTACCAGTCTGAGACAGCGCCAAAATGGATTCGTGGTGTCATTGTCGGAGCGTACCAACTAGCAATCACAATCGGATTATTGCTGGCTTCGATTGTCAACAATGCGACAAAAGATCGATATGATACTGGCTCGTACAGAATTCCTGTTGCGGTTCAGTTTGCTTGGTCTATTATCTTGGTTGGCGGAATGCTAGTGCTACCCGAAACTCCTCGCTACATGGTAAAGAAGGACAATCTACCTGCAGCAATCAAGAGCCTCGCCAAGATCCGGCGGCTTCCTGAGGACAGCCCGGCTGTTCTGGAAGAAATCTACGAAATTCAAGCAAATCACGCCTACGAGCTGAGCCTTGGGGAATCCAGCTACGCCGACTGCTTCAAAGGAAACCTTCTCAAGCGTCTGTTGACTGGATGTGCTCTCCAAGCTCTCCAGCAACTGACTGGGATCAACTTCATTTTCTACTACGGCACCCAGTTCTTCAAAAATAGTGGATTCAGCAACTCGTTCACAATTGCTCTAATTACCAATTGTGTCAATACCGCATCTACATTCCCTGGTCTCTACGCTATCGAGAAATGGGGCAGACGCCCTGTGCTCCTGACTGGTGCTATCGGAATGTGTGTTTCACAATTCATTGTTGCCATTCTTGGAACAACTACCACTGGTCAGGATGCTGAAGGAAAGACCATCGTTCACAACCTTGCCGCACAAAAAGGTGCTATTGCATTCATTTGCTTCTATATCTTCTTCTTCGCAGCCTCCTGGGGTCCCGTTGCATGGTACGTTCCTGACATCCTCTCTATCTCCACAATCCCCGCTTGCCAACTGAGAACACTTGCTTACGTGACCTATTTGTGAATTTTAGGGTTGTTACTGGAGAAATTTTCCCCTTGAAGGTTCGAGCCAAGTCCCTTAGTATGACGACAGCGACAAATTGGTTATTGAATTGGGCGATTGCATACTCGACGCCATACCTTGTCAACTACGGCAAAGGTAACGCCAATCTGCAATCCAAAATCTTCTTCGTCTGGGGAGGCTGCTGCTTCATCTGTATCGCCTTCGTGTACTTCTTCATCTATGAAACCAAGGGGCTCTCCTTGGAACAGGTCGATGAAATGTACGCTGAGGTCTCTGACGCCAGACATAGTGTTAACTGGGTCCCCACCATGACCTTCAGAGAACTCCAAGACGGAAAGCCCACGGTTGTGGAGAAGCAAGAGGTCCAACACTCTACCACAAGCGCGTAAGCAAGTGAGCGCGGCACATAAGACAGTAAGTTTTCTGTCAAGTCAGAGTGCGGAGGGCTTTGCTGTCACTTATCTATATATTTGTTTTACTCTTAAATAGGAAGTTTTGACACGTGTCTGATCTTCAAAAGAAAATACACGTGAAATTTGATTGTTTCATACATCTTTGCGTCTTTTGGCTGGTGAACAATTTATTTCAAAAAATAAAACCACAGTTTCCTTGCATCAAATTTTGACCTACGAACTATCTCTTCATGTTATACTCAATTGAGAAAGTCGGAACAAAGAGGTCAAGAACAAAAAAGACTTACCGCTCAAAACCAATTCCCCTGATCTTTTGAAAGCTTAACTAGAGAGTAAAATTGATTTTGACGTTGAAATATCTAGCATTAGCCAATTATACAACGAACCGATTTTGAAGCCGTGACCAAGCTTATTTAATGCCCCTTTACAGAGATACGCTGGGGTAGCGGTTGCGGTGCCCATTCTACCTTCTACAACATCTTACCTAGAATTTCTAACCTGTTCGGACCTGAGGAGGTGCCTCTGGGTGGTGGGCCAATTCACAGATCTACGGGTCTACCCCTTGGAAACCACCAAAAACCCCCTCCTACCTTCCTTCCATAGACCACTAGTTCAAAAGAACCTCCCTTGGTTAATTTAATGTTGTTGCTTATTAAAGAAGGTCAAATCTGGCGGTGGTTATCATCGAACGAGGACTGTTCAAGGTCAAAGATAGGTGGTTTCGGATAGCTGTTTATATGTCCACACTGCGATCAAGTCTTGTGTTCCATGCCAATGCGTCAAATTTACAGCAGGCATATCTTTATTAACATACGAGGGAAATTGTTGCAGCAATCAGGATCTCATACGTAACGGCGGTGCTTGGGTTTAGTTCGAGATCACAAAAGACCATCCAAAAAGGAAGAAACACTGTGTTATCTCTTGCGTTCGCTCCTTCCATAGAGCCATACCAAGCACAATGAATCTACGCCTCGTAGCTGGGATTCAATGGGATTCTGTTGGAGTACGAATGGCTTACATTGCGCACTCTTTCCACCGCCGCAATGTTGGGCTTTGGTGTTTATGATTACATAGGCCGTCAAAAGCAGCTTTGGAAGGTGATCACACCCCGCGCTCGCCCCGCCAACTCCACGCATTTGCCTCCATCCTCATATCCTCATGTCCTCATTTCCTGCCTTGCAATCAGAATTCCCTTTCAGAACGCTCTTCCTGTCTTCAAACAAAGCAATAAAGCAATACAGTGCATTCTTCGCTCCGACTAGCCTTTGTCAAGTCTCCGGCTTTGTCATATGTGACGTGACCGTCTCACGTAAACCTATCTCGGTTGCCGTGGCTAGCTTGGTGCTCGGATCTGCACTATAGAAGCCCTCCCACCTCCCAGATGGAGGAAGGACGGGAAGTGAGGGGATTGAGGCATCCTAGTCGTTGTGTGAATAGTTAGGCGCTGAACATGCAGACTACAGTTGCTCGGGAAGCCTCTCTCTGTCTTGTTCCTCACCCCTTTCCCAAGCTAATGTATAACCCTACGGCCAGAGACCTTGCCGCATGCAGTAATATTCTAGAAGGAAAACTTGGCAAATTCTTTTCTTCCCGCATCTGCACTTCAAATGCACCGTCCATGTGCGCATGACGCTAACGTCGGCAAAGCTCCTTGAACAGGCAGCTCAAATACAATTTGCCTGGTGGCCGGTACATCAAAGCCACGTTTCTACCATGTTGTGTCTATCAATCAATCAAGCCACGTTTCTACCATGTGGTGTCTATCAATCAATCAAGCCGCTCTCCAATCGAGTTGTGGTAAGCAACAAGCATTACGAGTATTGTGGTAGCATTGTCTGATGGTGTGATCGCTATAGCTTAACTGACAAGGTATGACAGATTAGATTCGACGAGATCTTTCCCCGCCAGAGGTCTGCATTAGCGCGAGCATGGGTCAACTCTTGAGCTGTGGCAGAACCATTTTCAATTAAACCTCGATACCTTTAGCTACTGAGCATCAACATCTGGATCCTTTAAGAAGCCTGGTTAGAAGCGAATGAAAACTTCTCTGATCCCATCAGAACTCATACTACGCTCAATCCGACCTACCCACCTGTCTCGGGGACCTGATCTCATATACTCGGGGTGTCGACATGTCCGTCGAACCACAGAAACCACGTAAGGTCTTGAACAAGGTCACACAGGCGTGCGAGTGCTGTCGGTCGCGCAAGATACGATGTGACAATTTCAATCCGTGTCAAAATTGTCAAAGAATCAATTTGCCTTGCGTTTATCAAATCCCCAAGAAGAAAGGTCCTCGCAGAAGAGAGACAGTTGAAGAAATCCCTCGCTCTGTCCAAGGCGAGCCGAGCAGCACTCCCGAATATCACAATGCTATCTCCCCAGCACTTTCCCCAGCACCTTCAACAGCGCATTTCCAGCCGTCGTCTCTACTATCGCTAGAGACAATTCAAAATTGTCTGGACAGTTTCTTTACCCACAAATATCCAGTCATGCCAATTTTAGATCGAGAGGAAACTTACGCGTCTTTGCATCATCTACACACATCTCCCACTCAGTACGGTCTGATCACATCGTTATGCGCCATCATCATGATGCAAACTGAAATCTCGGTCCCCTCAGATAAGGAGGGGGCTTTGGATAACTCTCAGCAATTCGACTCTATGCTCGCCGTGGATTTCCTTATCAAGGAGACATATCGAGCGAAGGCTTGCTGTAACCAGATTGACAACCCCTCGCTCGCTTCGGTACAGTCCTCTTTCTTTCTCTTCTCTTGCTTGTCGCGGCTGGGAAAAGACAATGCAGCCTGGTTTCACCTTAGAGAATCCATTACCATGCTTCAGCTTCTACGCCTTCACGAGGAAACAACGTATTCCGGGATAAGAGATCCAAACTATGCAATGTACGGTCGTAGGACCTTCTGGCTCCTCTTTATCACTGAGCAGGGGTACGCTTTGCAGCGCCATCGCCCGCTGACGTTACGACGCTCTATCAACCTTCCGGTGGTAGAAGATGGCCAGGAAGGTGCCATCATGGACGGAGTTCTTGACTCCATCGGCCTATTTCGCAATTTTGGGGACGGTTTCATGTCGATGTGGAATTCTACGCAAGGGAGTGGTGAGACTGCTGTCTCACCTCAGCCCTTGATCAAGCTGCAAGAATTTCTAAAATGCGCCATTCCGAACGTCAGAGAGAGAACTGATATTCAACAAGCAGACCTCCTGGTAACCAGGCAATGGTTGAAGACCATAGTTTGGCAACTCTGTCTAAACAAAGGCATGCTTTCCAGCAACACGATCACCGATTGCATGTCCTTCCACCACCCAGTGGATATTGCACGCGATGTCATTCTTGTGTCACGGTTCTTGCCACTTAAAGCTTTCCAGGCGAACGGTGTTGGGATTTTAGAGAAGATTTTTGATATAGGGTGCAGCCTAGCAGATGTCTTGCTGGTTCACCCTCACATTCTACACACTTCTACGATTGAGGTTGGACCTAAGGACTACTTGATGGATTTGTTGCGCATCTTAGATATGGATATACGAGGTCACTCCAAATATTTACAATTATTGGCGACTAGGGCAGATGAGTGTTTGGGAGTACGAGTACTAAGGAGTTTGTCAGCTGGCAACGGGTCACCTGCTGTTTGCGAGATCGATTGGGATGAGGGCATCACGGATAGTGATGAAATTTATGTGTCGCCACCTTCTCTTCCGTCATTGTTATCGTCTGTTTAGAATAGAAATTAGAATACTCCTTTTAGATATGAACCAATCCTCGATTAGAAATAGAAATTAGAATATTGCTCTTAGAAATACAATAGCGCAAGCTATTCTCTCACCTAACAGTGCTCTTCGTTTCATATTGTTGCCAAGTCAAAGTACACACTGACGAACCCGCGCACCGTTCTATAGCTCTATTAAGCCAATCCAAGTGTGCTGCATCAAGATTGCGATTGGCTGAGGCTCGTCATAGCATTGTAACTCTCATGTGGACCACCAAGCCAGTCTATTGAGCTCAGCATAGTCACCTAGTGCTACTGTACCATGCTTACCGCGAAACCCGTACACTATACTACACATCGTTTCGATGTTCCCATGAAGAGTTGTATGCCGTGTGATGCAGTCATACAAGTATACCCCAACCTTTCTCCTCTATCAGCCCACCTTCTTACTCCACAGCGGTACACCTGACTTCGGTAGGTAGCTTGGGGTTTTCTAGCCAGTAATCTAATAATTCTTGGTACGCCGCTTTTATACCAGAAACCACACTTTTCCCCGTCAAGTTGCCATCATGTACAAAGTCATGAGGTCAATATATCACATTCCTACACCAAAGCCAGGCAATGCAAAGAATATTGAAGTTCTTGCGCAAACGACTTTATACGTATTGACACCCTATTTTTCGACGTCGGCTTTACACGAGATAAAATCTGCCTGTTATTCCGGTGCCAGGTCTACAAAGCCCCAGAAACCTCAACTTATCCCCTGATGGAGAGTCATGGACGAAAAGTTATCTTATATACACCGCAACGAAAGAACTTTGCGGATTGGGTAGGATACTCGAGAAACTTCGTGGGTTATGACTCCGGTGAGCAGGTTAACTCAAGGTCGTGTTGCATTATCAATATTCCAATTGTTGACGAGATATTTGCCAAATGTCCAGACCTCCAATCCCCAAAAATAAAGCAGAAGCGTATAAATCTGAATTAACAAGGAGGCTACAGCTCTTCGATTAAGAGTGAGTGACTGTAATCCTACATCTTCAAATTAGAGCCTAATTGAGACAGTTGGGCAACCATATGAAGGATTCTATTTTCTATACTACCAAAGAGTTCATAAGCCGTATCTCTCAGTAGTTCCAGAGGCTTGGGTTTCAATTACACATAAAAGGATAAGGGAGCTTGTAGGTACAAGCCTCACAGATGTCAAGACGTGATTGCGACAAAGTGAGAGTCTGCTAGATGGTAAGAAATCAATAAAGCAGCATTGCCAAGCATTATCCGTGCATCGACGTTCATTAGGCCTTGTCCGAAGTTGGAGAAGGGTTGGAAGACAAAAGGATCTGCGGCACTTCATTCCTTCGAGAACATTCTAGCGGAAAGTTAGTTTAGTAGAAGAGTGGAGGTCTCCCCATGTCCATGTACAAAGAAGGAAGGAATTGGAAAAAAGTGGCTGCAGGATACGACTCTACGAGGGGAGGTTCGGTGTTAACACTAATGATACTAGCGCTATATATCAATACCTCCGGACTATATGCTACGCCATTCTGCACCCCCTCCATTCTTGAGTCCAATTCAACCCACCTTATCCAGCTAGCGTGGAAGCTTAGGATCCAGTTCGGGTCCCAGGATAGAGGGTTACAAGGGTGGCCTGAAGAGTTGCTGGGATATCCATACTCCATATAGTTCGAAACAGTGGTAAATGGCTGGTAAGGCAAGTGGTGGGCGGGCGGTGAGGGGTGTGCATTCGTCTGGACGACATGTCACAACAATGACATGCCACTGCGACGACATACCCCTACAGCATCCCACTGATGTTACCTCGCTACCACTTTATTCTTTCACTACTTTACCAGTACGCAAGCATATTGCATGTATTTTCAGCTGTGTTTCTTAGTACCTATCATTCCGAATAAAGCGATGAAATGTCAGGGCATTAATTGGCTATCATCAATTGTGCACTCAGCCTTCTATAATGAATGCACCTCCACATGGTGAGCGATGCCACAGTACGTAATATTTGATACCTCTTTCTATACTTTGAGTATAGCAATATGCTAGCCTTGATAAGAATAGTGTTATCATATTTTAAGAATATAATAAACTTGTATGCTATAAGCTCAAGGCTTGGCTGACCTAATATATATATTTACAGGTATGCAGTAGACCTTAGAACCCTGCGACCTTTTGAATCCCAGAACGCTAAAACCTTGTTATAATACAAGGTTTTATATAAATAAATATAATTCCCTGTCATTTGAGTCGAGGCGTTATACTCAGGTATAAACAGTTCAGCAGCACAGCTTAGTTTACTTTGTAATGTCTTTTGTTGTTATAAAACTCCCTTAAATTCTAATTTGGCATTTTTCTATCTCAACATTAACCAACCAACACCTGAGCCCTACTAGTTGGGAAAGTTGCATGTGAGCCTTGGTTATGTTCTCGCGGATTGTACTACCTTAGACCGGACACATAATATCTGTTAATAAAACAATTATTGTTAAGTATCACGACTAAGATAAGAATAGAGCCTCAATGAAATATAGATCAAATCAATAACATCTGTGTAGTTTCAGGACCTCTCTAAAGAATGACGAGAATCTAGATTTAGGAAAGGATTTCGTACCTTATACCAGAAGCAGCCAAGAACTTAACAAATGTATACCACCTAATTGTCATATGGCCAGCGAAGTATGCTTTCCGAGGAGAAGAGCCCAGATACAAGATCGGTAGTAAAATCCGCAGCTCCATGTTCTTACACTATCGTAGCACTAGTTCAAGGATCCTATTAGCTTCAGCCGTCTCGGAATAGAAGGATGGAGATTGGGAATAATACGAATCGTGGTACTTTCATAGAACCAACACCTGCAATGCCACTGCAGCTTGTATCTATGAGAAGAGCAAATTAACAGGCTTCAGTAGACTTATAATTTCTCTTACAGTTCTCCCAGTATGTTCACCTTATACAAGCCCTGCTTCCTCTAACTTCCCACTATTCTTACTACTGTTGCATCGCGCAAACCATCAAGTGTCGTGCTATCCCTCTTTCCCATCATCAAGGTATGCCTGTACTCGGCAAAGTAAACTCCTCGTAAAGCTACTTGTGGCTGGCTTTCCTTGCACTTGCTTGTACTCGGTTCGAGGCAAAATAGTTATGTTTTTGGTAGATACTATGGCGGTCTATTGGAATTGACCTACGTGATGTTCATTTTACCAGGTATTTTGGATTAGACTAGTGGGAGTCGTATGTTAAGAAAGCCATACCTTTTCACTGTTAATCTATTGACTACTGGCTAATACCCTCTTTTCACACGTCTAGTTATACTTCAAATTAAACATAAAACGCCGAGTCGTTCCGTTCCGGGGTTGAATAGAATTAAAAGACTAAAAGGCACCTCAAGAAATACGGTGCTGCATTGAAATTGAAGGTTTTTTTTTAACGCTTCTTAAAAGACTTCTGTGATAAGCTATACATCTCTAGAGCACTCAAGAATTTGGAAATACCAATTGGGTATTGAATCTGCCCATAAGCGCACGGCATGCATCAGACAAAAATGGAAGTACGTCCGGCCGGTTAAATATCAACTCAGGTACATCATATAAGCCACGGTAATACTTGTAGACGTGACTTGGCTCACTCGACCCTTGTTTTAACTGGCGTCAAGCTGGCGTGGCTTTCCTACTATATTGCGGCTGATCTTCCACGTTATCACTAACAATCAAGATGCATTGAGATCCCTCGCGGGAAGTAGATGAAGCACACCAAGCCCACGTGGAACGGAAACTAGTACAACTTCCCTGCAGTTTTTACGAGCACAAGAGATTACATGGGTGGACGAAGCTGATACTACAATGGGTGACAAAACCTTGACTTCGACAGCCCAGAACAATAATAATGCCGGCAAACGATCGCCAGACTACGACTACAGGATGTTTTAGTGGTCGCAGATTCGGGCAAGGGAAGATGACTTCCGGAGGCCACCGCCTGGAGATCTGATCAGTCATGTTGTGTTACCCCTTTTCACTATTATCCATTTACCTAATTTGACAAGCTCACAGTAGGAGAGTCATCACATACACAAGGGGGGAAGGTAGAAAAATGTCCTGGTTTCGACTAACAAGGTGCCGAAACCCAAACAATACAGTAATAATGTTTGGATGATGGATATGTGATATTCGCTCCCGATCACGGCAGCCAAGTGGTGAGGCCCAGATATAAGTCAGCGCCACGCTTAAAACTTAACATCCAGAAAAGAAAACCTAACACGCAGCAAGCTAAATACTAGACAACGTAGTTCCCAACTACTTGGGTCCTGCGTGCGAGCCAAACAAAAATTGCTTTTGATATCTCGAGAGTGTTAGCTTAAGCTAGCGGAGGTCCGAAGCAGGGGTGAGAAGAAAGAGTGAACACTCAAGACGCAGCCATGACGATGAGTAATCAAGTGATCCGTACCCTACCTCTGCATATAGTTTCAGTACGCGCTTGACAGAACGAGCTAGAATTGTTCTCTCAGGCCGTAATACACCTCTTTTTCGTTCTAGCGTCTTTTGTGGAGTAATAGACTAGCGTCAATATCTCAAGGTCCCCACCTTGGATGCGGACCCTTACGTTCTTGCAAGGCAGTGGGTTTCGGTGGTATCATGCTTTACCCGACTCACTCGTACGCCTTGCGAGATACGAGTAACGATCTAGAGAGATCTTACACTTCCATTAGTTCATGTGTTTTGCTCTATTAAGATCGCTGCAGCTAGGACGTTTCAAAGCGAGAGCTTTGAGCCAATAAAAAAAAGAAATCTCTAACACTAAAACTCACTTTGAATTACGTTCCCAAATGCCGCTTCTTCACCTTTTCTCCAGTACAGAGGGTAACCCCTACACCTCTGCAGCTGTTGCGCATCTCACGCCCGCTGCGAGGCTTCTGATTGATTCAGCAAGCTCCCTGTGGGAATCTCCCTCCTTTTAACCTGGGATCGGGGTACATACCCATAGAGGTAGTATCCTAGAGTTTGCCAAACACCTGTCTTTACCCTCCTAAAACGTGAGTTTATAGCTGTTAGGTGATCAAAGACATCTACCAGTGCCATGTTATGGCTGTGAAATCATCTATAAAATATATACTAGTCGACTTAACTGTAGCCTTACTAATAGACTTAACTTTGGCAAATCAGACTCTCATTACTAATTTAATTTACGAAAGCTTCTACTAGTTACTTTAAAAATAGCTTAGAATAATATCTATATCATAGATTACTAAAAGCTTATAAGAGGCGTGAGGAAAATAGAGATGGGGCATCTTGTTTTGCCTCCGCCTTTTTACCCAGGTTCCCCGCTTCTTGATATACCCTGCCAAATATGCAGGAAAGATCTACTCTCTAAGTGAAACCTCTTATCTGCTGCTATTCAGTCTGAGGGGTTGCCGATGTAGGTAGTGGCTTTGACTGTATAGTTGACGCCTGTCGGTGTTCATTTACTAACACGGCTGATTTTAGTTGTGGTAAGGAATTCTGCTGCCAACAACCCACTAGTATGCAGAAATGAGCGATCTTAATTTTAGATTGCACATACAGGCCATACTAAGTCCTGTAAGCTAGATCGTCGGGTTAGCTGAGGCACTCTTTGAAAATTGGAAACATCATCTGACGTTTGATGTATTGGTATAGGGTCTTTATGATAAATGGAGAAACCCCAGGATGCTTATATATCCTGTGAAATCCCCTTCCCTCTAATATCATTCGAAGTAGCCAGTTCAGAATGCGAACGCAGAATTGAGTCAGAAGGCTCACGGCAGGAAACGACGCTTCATAGATATTAAAACATCTTCTAATTTTCCATCACTACAACGATCGAAACTTCTCATCTCTACAATGAATTTATCACCATGTCTTGAGAGGAAGTTCGGCCTCCACTTTCTACGAGCAGTCATCTTATCCTTATTTGTGACTTCATGCAATACTGCGGGCGTTACCCGTCCCAGCTACCATGTAACCCCGGAGTCAAATTGGATGAACGACCCGCAGCGTCCATTTTTCCTTGGAGGGGAATGGCACATGTATTATCTTTACAATGCCGACTTCAATGAAGCCAATCCCAGGGCAGGCGGAGGCACAGAGTGGTACCATGTCACGAGCACTGACTTGGTCTCCTGGACTCGACGAGGTGTCGCAATCGAAAAATATAAACCAAACCAAAACGGAGTCTACCTTGGCGATATTGAAACCGGAAGTGCTGTCATCGACACAGAAAATACTGCAGGGTTCGGGCGAAATGCTGTTATTACACTTGCCACACAAATGCAAGGTGGCATTCAACAGCAATCTCTCTTTTATTCCACTGATAATGGATACAAATTTACACCGTTCTCAGGAAACCCCGTCATGCCCAACCCGAATCCCAGCGCAAAAGCCGACTTTCGAGACCCCAAGGTCATTTGGGATGCTGCACATTCCATCTGGATCATGGCCCTTGCCGAAGGCAACAAAATCGGCTTTTATTCCTCCTCAAACCTGAAGACCTGGGCATATAGATCTGGATTCATTCCGCAGGATTCGGGGGTTGATCTTGGCCTTCTGGAATGTCCAGACCTGTACCAGCTAGATGTGGATGGCGACCCCAGCAAGCGTACATGGGTTCTTGCCGCTGGCGCAAATGGGTATCGCTTCAATCGGCCAACAGGCACAGCATATTGGATCGGATCCTGGGATGGCATTAGATTTACAACTGCCAACGTTCTTCCGCAGTGGATGGACAGTGGTGCCGACTTCTATGCAACAGTGAGCTGGTCCGATCCTCGTCTTACTGGAAATAAGATTTATACAAGCCGTTATGCCATAGGCTGGATGAACAACTGGGATTATGCAAACGACCTTCCTTATAATGGAGTCTGGGCTGGCCAATTAAGTGTTGTTCGCGACATCAAGCTGAAAACGATTGGAGGTGCTGTGAGATTAGTGAATTCACCAATAGCCTCATACGCAACGACTTTCGACACCGGCTACAATGTGACTGGAAAAACTATCACAACCAATCCGGCGACAGCATCCCTTCCTGCTATGGCAGGTGGAGCATACATGATACGCACGGTTGTGTCAAAGAAAAGCGGCGACGACGGGAATGAAGTTCGGATCAAGATAAAGGGTGACGGTACATTCGCTACTACTGTCGGTTTTGACTTTGCAAACACTCGGGCATTTTTGGTACGGGATAATGACGGGACAGCTACGGACAGCATAGCTGAGGCACCAAAACGAGCATATGATGCAGTACGCACGGCTTCGGTTCCGATGGAAGGTAATAGTGTCATCTTAACAGTGTATGTAGACTGGAACTCAGTTGAGGTTTTTGTAAACGATGGCGTGGCTACCCTGTCTGGACTTTTATATCCCAATTCTGGGGCCGAGACAATACAGATAGTTTCCGGTAGTGGCCGACTGACACTCGACTCGTTCAGCTACGCCAGCGCAAGGTCCATGCAACCGAAGAGAAAACAGACAAGGAGAAGCAGGAAAGCAACGTAGGTGCCGATACAGATTAGCAATGAGGATTGCGCGCTGAAGCCGACTGAAGTACACATACAGGTCTTAGACCATACGCGGTGGGGGGGGGGGGTTAGT
>Ga0247807_10001130_pt1 | contig 16184 bp, 13 predicted proteins | sample UWRJL074202C1_FD_179931 | JGI IMG/M metagenome (GOLD analysis project Ga0247807, IMG submission 179931) | Plant litter microbial communities from Arlington Agricultural Research Station in Wisconsin, United States - UWRJ-L074-202C-1 | ecosystem: Environmental > Terrestrial > Plant litter >...
TCTGTGGGGTTAGCGGTGGCGAGTGCACTCGTCACTCCCACTGACCCGTTCTTTTTTTTTTAGCAGCTTGTCATCCCGTCCTTTCCAAACAGCTAAAGCCACAATCTTATTACCCGAAACCTTTTTCAAAATGAAAAGCTTTAGTTAGTTTTCATTGTGTTTAGGCTAAGGATACGTCATTTGGGTGTCAAGATGCTCTGTAGCGCTTGGGTTTGTTCCACTAGGGGGGAAATGAAGGGAAAGTTTAGACGCTGCAACGGGGATGAACTCGTGGCGGGAGCGTGTTGAGTTCTCTGGACCAGCCACACCTTCGCTGCTCTTACTTCTCCCCTTCTCACGGAAGAACTATTGGGTGGGAGTTTCTAAGTAGCTACTTGGTAATGAAAATCCGATGATCTAGACGAGTCGTTAGCCGTGGCGCAGTTATTGCTAAAGATAACTAAACATCTTCTGTCCATTGTCTAGACTATTATTCGGACCTTGGGGTACATCAAACAGTCTCTTGGGAGAAGGAGAAGCCGAGGGAGGCGGTTTGGATACGACTTTAGGATGAACTGCCATGCTTCTTGCCAAACCCCGTCCTACAATACGCATGTTTCTCGAGGGCATTGTGTAATGTCTAGTAGCGTGGCATGCTGCCTTACCAAGTACTCAAGTACCGCCCACTATACGGGCGGCATGCTGTAACCAGGCGTTCCTTACAGTCAGTCATTCCTCGCATGCATACGGTAACGTGCTGTCGATCTCTGATACATACATGTGGGATATCGAGGGAATGGGGTGGTGATAGGCTAGTAGGGTCAGAGGGATGGATTCTGTTGGCCTGGAGTGACAGCGCATTGCAGATGGGGGTCGCTTGGCTAGGGGGAACAGAGAGCGCTCCTGAGATGCGGTGCTTTTTCGGTGCAGTGCGAGGCCGAAAGGCTCGGCGTGGGAGTTAGGTACGTACTCTACACACTGGCGAGGCTTGACGACCAAACTCTGGGCTGCATCGAAAGGGCCACGCGATAAGGCGGGAGAGGTACAGATGTGGCGTGAGGATGAAATAGAATGAGGCTTGAGGGTCAAAGTCGGTGTGGCTTCCTTCGAATGAAAAGAAAGAATGGCAGTAGGGTAGATGTGGCAAGTGTGCGAGCGGCTCTCGTCTGTGGCTCGTTTATACGACAGGATTGGATACCGACTTGTCGATCTGTGGCACGACGTTACCAGACTCTACTTGAGGTCGAATACCGAATAAAGCAGCAGGGAGGCAAGCCAACGTGGATTCCGAGGGTGAGGGGAGGCTCTGGACGATGTGTGGCTCGTTACCACCAGAATTTGGTAAGTTGAGGCCAACGAGGGGAAGCGGTGGCAGTTGATCTGTGGCACGACAACCTCTCTTTCTCCGCACCATAGGGCGGCCTAGAGAACGTGTGACAGGTGACGGGTTAGCCACATGTCGTCTGCAGTAGTGTCTGGTAGCCACAAGTGGCCGCAAGGGTTGGTGTTTGTGTAAGGTTTAAAATAGGGGATTGTATGGCAAAGGACGAGAATAGCAGGAGTCTGCAGCTTTGCGATCTTCGCCATGATGGGTTTGTGATAGGACTGCACAGTTTTGGAAGGTGATGTGGCTGGCTTGGGAAGACGGAAAAGATCAACGAGTGATGACGATGGTAAGCGGAGGATCGGCGGTCGTTGAAGCTGAAAATTATGGAGTTGGGAATGCTTGATCTTTCGAGTGAAAAGATGACTGCCCTTAGTGGAGGTTTGATTAGTGGAATAAGGGAAGAAGTAAGGAAGAAATAAGGAAGGCATCCCATGCCATGTTTACGGCGGTGCGAACGAAGCGTTGGTTGGGGGTGGGTTGTACACTGGAGCCCGTGGTAGATTGGGAACAGAAATAGAGCACGTTTAGAATATTTAGAAAGTAAATTCTTTATCTCTGATATGACTATGCTTCTGTTTCTCAGTTTGTCTTTCAATACATCAAAATTGACATGGTACAATAAAACCAAACGATATATGGGAAATGGGCTTAGATGAAAATCACGTGACATGTCTGATTACCAGAGGGTGTGAATAAATGTAATGTAAGTAACAGCATCAAACGAATTCGCAACGACATAAAATATAGTGCAGCGAATGAGATGATATGTATGTCTATCTAGAAGAAGCAAGCGAGGGGCTTGATACTTGATGGCGAACTTGTAGAGATGACATACTGCCATTAAAGAAAATAGGGGTCTTGCTCGCTTAAACTTTACTTCCCATATGGCAAGTTTGAGCATAAAGAATGTTCCCTATCCCAGATGATATTAGCATGAAAGTTAATCAAGAAAACAACAGTTGTGACAATAATCTGTTTACATTAGATTGTAGATGCTATAAAAATACTTATACCAGCTGTTGACTTGTCCACGTGGTGAAGTTTTCACGTGCATTAATTTGCGGGTGAACGGATTATGATATAGAGAGCCATGAAACTAGGAAAATCTCCCTGGCGTGTAGCAAAGCGAGGCCCCTATGCTCACATCATGTCTCACTTAGATTGGGGAAAGAAAAGATATGCCGGTTTGATACCCACGGCTTAAATGGATGAGCCTCACGTGACTTTTGTTCTGCATCGTTCTGCGATAGCGGCTATATTATGCCAAAATTTGATTCCTGTAAGCTTTGAGATTCCCTGATGTGACCCAAATCCTCACTCTAGACCAATTGTCCCATTTTACCCCGTGCCACAATATCACGTGTGGTTTAGGGCTTCTTTACAACTCCCATGGCTCGTGAGGTGGTTTGACTGCACCTGTTGAATTTCTATTGTATCAGAGGGTTTCTCGCTCAACCTGTTGTGACTACGGAGTGAAATTCAAGTTAACGATTGCTTTCATATCTGAATACATACAATAGCAACATCTAAGTTGAAATCCATACCATCCGTAGCTACACTGAACTATCTTTGTTTCTACAGTTGCACTCGTACCGCTTAATAGCGACGTATAGTCACCCTTCATCAACTTGTGGTTCACTTCTTTCGTTTCCTCTTTTACGTTGTTGAAACTCTGTTTAAAGCTGTGAAAGAAATCTGATGTCATCCTATGTGAAAAATCCCATGTATACTCATGTACCTCATATCACATCCACGCTTTACTTTCAGCTGAGACCTTATCTCAAAATTGATTCCTCCGCCCAGTTTTGAGGTATTTTCAGGTCAAATTCTAATATACGTGTGTGGAGATATGCATATGTGAAGGTAAATTTCGTATGGTCATTATCTGACCATCATCAGTTACGAGAACTAGAGTATCATTTCTGTAATTCGGTCTTGCCAGTCCATGATAATGGTAACAGTACGCAAAGAGATGGCTTAGTGGCCGTTTATCGATATAGTATCTCATAACATTTCACATTGCACGTGTACAGAGGCAACGAAATACGTCCACCCAATATAGAGAGTGTTAATTACACAGGATAGTATGACAATGAAGTAAACAGCTTGTTTCTTCATGCTTGGTCTCAAACCTAACACGACGCTGTCCATTTTAGAGCCAGATTGACGACATAGCCTGACCTTCCTTCTGTTCATAGAAATGCACCAAGTAGACGCCCAAAGCACGTTAACTAAAAATATACCTATATCGTAGAAAGAATGAAATGAGAATCTATATATATATATGGCTTTTCGTTTCTGTGTCCCATGGCTTACTAGACGAGATATATACTACAGTAAGAATTACAATATATAAGATATGTTTGATTATCATAGATCATTGTGATTTGCTAATGAAGCTGTTTAACGATACCCCTTACCGTACTTGAAACCGTACTTGAAGTTCAACATAACGCATTCTGCTAACCACCAGAAATGCTTACGAGATGCCATAAAGATAGAAAGTAGGATTTGTTTCTTTAGACAAAAGATTGGCAAAAGTTTATGGCAGGTTTAGCTGGGATTTAGCTCACATACAGAATTAGATTAGAGTAAAAGGGATGTAAACTTATGCTTAACTGGTTCAAAAGCAGTGATAGCGAAACAGATGCAGAGGTAGGTGGGTGTGGTGTCTCCTGGTCTACGGTTCTGCGTATGACGATGAAATGATGGATTTGCCTAGTTGAGGCATATGACCTATTATTCTATAGGCAGAAAAACAATGACTTTTTTTTTATTTCTACAGCGTTTCCCTTTTGATACATCAGACATAAAATAGCGCGAACGATGTAACAGCCGGCACTTCTGGCACTATAGACGATGTCACGCTTCACCGATCTGTAGATTCGTGTCTAGTTAGTTCGGCATTACAAAGCTAATAGTCCAACCGCCCTATTTCTGAGTATTAGATGACCCAAATCTGTGTCTGTCATTCACATGTAATAAGATGACGAGTAACAGTGCAAGTATCCCTATATTGAGATATAAATATTGATCAGGAACACATTTCTTCATTATCAACTCATGAGCTATACGGAGATACTTCTGTATATAGATTGTAGGCATATTGAATTCAGCATTACTAACAATAGAGCTTGTCAAACTACCATTTTCTGCTCAGCTAGATGGCTCATATCGAGGGCATTACAACTAAATCTGCGAAAATGACCAATGACTATCGTGGAACATTGCTTCAGCGTGTTGAAAAGAGAGATCGAAACTATCTCGTCTGATGTAGCCTTTCCGGATGATTTTTATCGCACAAAACCTTAAACACTCCCTGTATTCTTCGAATACCTTCAATATGTCAATACGCTGAGATAACTGCAATCATCCACTCGACATGTTTGCCCCAGGGCTTTAGAATTGGCTTCAAGTTCTCTTAATGCTCCCCTTGGGATAGTCTATACACATAACGCACTCTATATTCATATAATACTAATACTAAGCTCGTTTTATGTTAACAATGGTTGCTCTACATAATCTTATATCAACTCTTGACCCCCTCTTTCAATGAATTGGTACGAGTATTAGAACTCCTACAGCCTTATCGAGAACATAGTCTCTCTTTTCGTCTACAACGGTCAAAAATGATACTAAAGGTTTGGTGGGCCTTCAAGAATGGCGGGTTTCACCGTTAGTTACTAGTCAAAGTTCTTTAGTAGTAAGAGTTCGAGGACTGTGTTGGTTTTGGTCGTACAGGTTCTAAAACTCTCCTACTTTAATTGTTGGCGTGCTTATTACTACAGAAGACCATCACTAGGAAACGCACTATTGTGTTTAGAGAGTATGTATAATCTAATATAGTACTAGAGGAAATGTTAACAATCTCTCAGATATAACCAATGCACATTCACGTCTCGTGGTATGTTATATTTGGTGATCTAGCTGAGACGATCCTATTTGTATAATATCAGTACTTGTTTACTGGAAATTGGCACTCTTGTTTATCCTCAGGATTAATATTAGCACTAGCTCCAAGTAACAGAGCCACAGTTTTCACGCAGCGAAGATCACCTAGAACATACACTTAAATTCTCATGCCTTGTGTTATTCTGGTTGACTTATCTTATATTACTCCACGACGTAAATCCTAGAGCAACGAACAAAACGTATCAGAGACCTTTTCCCCCCCTAGATGATCAGGTTCGATTACGATGTCCCGTTATGCCCCAATCGCCCACAGCTACCTTGATATTTAGACCCTATATACATATGTTAATGCTTCAGAAGACCATTTCTTCTTTTCGTAAGGGAAGTACTGCTCCTCCAAGTCTGCAAATTTGACTTTAAGACTGATAAGTATCCGATCTTGAGTGCCGTTAGACTCGTGCAGAACTGTTTCCAGAGCTTCAACGAGATGGGATGGTACCAAATTAGAATCAACGGACTATGCAATGCAGTACATCGTCTTGGTACATATTTCGACCCTAAGATTTCGTGAGAGTGTGCCTAAACCTATTTTTGCCCTGGACTTTCGCCCAAACCGAAACAGCCTTATGTGAGAAGGCCAACCGGTAGCAGTCAGAAGAGTTGTGCCGCCCGAAATGAACATATGTGAAGGATATTAGTACTACAGCCACTAAAGTACCTCATGTTTTCATACATCGAAGACGAGCTTCAATCTTGGACGTAAAACTCCACATCAACCACCACTCTACTCCACTCATGACTATTTGGGAAAAGAACACACGGAGAATATCTATACCTAGGCGAGGATTGCTATCCAAGCCCAACGTAGGTCTACACGCCGCTATCCCACGTCACTCCCACTCGAAGCGGTGGAGAGGCGCATCACGTAGCATTTTGAGCCCAGGTTCAAATGTAACACCACATATCGAAAACCTGCCTACTTATGCCGCGAACTAGCATCAAACTTTATCTCGACTCCTGGATTGGAATAAAATACAAGTATGTGATATGTTAGGGGATGGAAAGGTGGTCGAGTATTGTGGATTAGTGCAGTTTTTAAAGATGAGGTAACGTTGAGGGAGGGAAGGGAGAAAGAATCAGGGGAGGGAAAAAAGAACCATCAGGCAGGGACTCGAACCAACAAACTAGAAGCTGATTAGAAGATCACAAAAATAGTCAACCCTTTTTTTTTTATGTTCATTGGACCTAACTACAAGCAGCACCTAAGCTCCCAATAGTCTTCATCCATCCATCCATCCATCCAACTCATCATCTGTCTCCCACAGATGAATTTCTATAAAGTACACATAGTTTCTTCGTCGCCTACATGGCCGTGAAGAAACCTATAAGAAAAATTCTCGGAGTCGGTAAGCATGGTGGATATGACATTCCGTGCCACAGCAATTGGGTATGTATCGTGGGGCGAGATCGCGTCTGATGAGATAAAAGAAAAATGGGTTTTGCTGGAAAAGAAGAAAATGAATTGCGTCTGAAAGGACAGGACGGTGTAGTCGTAGATGATACCAAAGAAAACGCCTCTCGATACGAGAAAAGGGTTTGGAATTTCGATTCCTTCATGATACGCCACCTATGAACAACACCATTGGGCCGTAAATTTTGGTTGGGACCCAAGCAGACCATTTCCAGAGTGGAACCTTAACGCCGTAAGTGACTTAGAAAAGCTTATTGACATCGTTCTCGTTTGTAGGATCATGCATTTGTGACCTAGGTATGTTAGTTGGTTTAATGATGGACAAAGACGTAATGCTATACCTTTAAAATTCTTCTGGAGTAGTCTTGATTGTCTGCAATACTACCGGTGCTTTCTCTCCGAGCCATGACAACAGGGTCAAGTCGTGTATCGGAAAAGGAAGAGCTGGCACTGAGGGGGGTTTTCCCACCAGCGGTGAAGCTGCTCACTGCGGCATTTCTTCTGTGCTCTTCCTCAATTTCACGGCGCTTCTGGTTGCGTATATAGAGAAAAGCACCACCTGCAATGGCAGCAAGAAGAACGATACCGACAACGACGCCCGCGGCGATGGCAGCTACGTTTGGTCCCGACTTCTTCACGACTGCTTCGTCGGATGTGGATGCTGGTGCAGTGGTCACAATCGTAGTCGCAGCTGGAGCGTTAACGAAAGTTGGTGATGCAGTTGCAGTCGGTACTGAACTAGATGTTGATGTTGGGGCTGGAGCCTCTTCTGGATCGACTGGGAATAGCGCATCATTGTATACGTTCCAAAAGTTCTTTAATCCACCACCTGTACACGAATTAGCGTGCGAACGGAAAATCAAGCAATGGAATGTTCTTACATCTCAATTTTTCGTTCTTTGCAGCTCCGGGGCAAGGAACATTGCACTTTGTATCGGGAACTTTGGTCAACGAGGATGGCACAAGATCACCACACCAGCATTGACTTCCAGCCGTAAGCAGCATTATTGGCTTCCCACTATCTACACACATTTGTTGACAAATGCCATCGGTGTTGAAAATATCGGTGTTGTTGAGTTTCGCACCACCATTTGAGGAGTAGCAACCCTTCAGTGTCATAGTTCCATAGTGTCCATTTTGTCGACTTTGTAGGTGCGAATGATGTGGGGTGGCATATGTGAGATCCAGCAGACCAGCAGCTGCTACAACTAGAGTAATAAAGGTCTTCATGACAGGCGGTATTGATGGCCGTGACCTGGTGGTCGATAAAAGGGTCGGACTGGACTGAGCAAGCAGGTCGACTGCTTGGTGGGCCCGGTCGGATTTCGTGCGGGAAGGAAACTGTTGGATGACTCTCTCTACGAGGCGATGCTCATTGATTCCTCGATGAAGGTATTGATGATGTTGTTCGACTCGATGGCAGACTCGAGATGATTGATTTCTGGTAGCTGGATGATCGTTGATGATCTATGGGTCTCCGTTGTTTCGAGTCGTGAAACGTCTCCTGGTTTGCTATCGCGTCGCCCTCCTAAATGCAAATCTGTCTGGTGCTGGCCGTAACGAATGTGCCGTGCTGAATAAATGACTGTTTACTGGAAGTGAATGTAACTCATCAAGAAGATGATAACGGATAGGCGATGAGAACTGGAGATGGAGATGGAATGGAGATGGCTTCACTTGGGTTGAGAAGGAGTGGATCTGGGGGGGGGATGCTGGGAAATTGCACTTCGAAACTTTGGCAGACTAGCAGGGGCGGGTGCTTCTAGCAGCGCTTAGCCAGGAACGGGGGCAGAAGTGGGGTGGCTAATCTCAGTTGAGGAGGCGAAGCACGCCCAGACAGGGTAAATCCACACCCCCTCGTTTAGTAAAAGCTGGCCCACCAGTAACCACCACTCACAACAACAGCAGTGCACGCGTCTCACGGCTCGACGGAACGTTCTGATGCTCGGTACCTGAATGCTAATCCACCAGCAATCAATGCAACCTGCTGCCAACCACGGAACCAAGAACATATACGGCTCCATCAATAATGGTGTCGAACATGCCGCAATTCCACACATATCTCCACACGATGTCATAACTGGAAAACTTCCTTCTCAGCGTCTGGCCATCTGCCTATGTATGTCCTCACGGTTCGGTCGCTATTGTTTTCACTTGCATTCTTCGTTCGTAGCGTACGTCACCAACTACGAAAGTCCCGCATGTAACGAAAGTCCACCGGGAGTTCCGTGAGCAGAACGCTCTTGCGGGCATGTTGGTATCTCGTGGCCTCCATCTGTGCTGATTTGACTGTCTCTGTTTTAACCCTTTGCAAGAGGTGTCCCTCGAACAAGCCGCGATTCGACAAATCACTTCTGACATTTACATCCCTTTACACGTCACACCAAAGTTCATGAAACACCCAAGAAGAAAATCCATGCCGCAGCAGCCATCACCAGAAACTCGAAAACACCACTACTCTTCATCTTCTCATGCCCTAACCGTAGGAAATGAAGTAACACAGCCTTCAATGAGCTCCCGCGTTTCCCAAGTTTCCATGATGTTGAGACGTAGTCCCTTATCGTGAACCGAGCACAAATCCCGTACCTGCATCACTGCAGGATACAGTTAGAGACACCGAAAATGACAGGAAGCTATTTCCAGAAATAGAGATCCTCCCAATCCCTATCCCGACTTCAGCTCGGAGGAAACCAAGAGTGTAGTCGAAAATTAAAAGCCTGGAAAGGGATTTCTCATTATTGGAAAAAGAGTGGAATTACTAGGAGAGCTCGGCGGCACACCCGAACACATGATGTAGATCTTGGGATGAATTTGGATGGATAGCAGACTTGGCATTGATTTCTTTTGGGATCCTGGCAGTTGTCTTTGACAAGTTGCAGTAATATGTTATTTTACTATAGTTGGAAAGGCCGTTTCTGGTATATGGTTTGTATGGAGTTCGCCTTGGACTTGATGTGATCAACAGTTATGTAAAAACAGGCTTTGTCGAGTATCCTACCAACCCTCCTAATTGATTAGCTATGTTGGTTTCTTAAAGGACTTCTGACTCAACATAGCTCGTCAATGCAGATTCAAACGAATATACTTGATTGTTCCACAAACCTTAGAATCTATAAGGATGGGGAAATGGTTCATTCCCAGGGTCAAATCAACTAATTTTGTCAAGTTGCTATGTATGTGTGAGGAAGACACTCTTACAGTGAAGGGTCACCTAGTTTGAAAAGAGGGTGACATGTTTCATTAATACCAGGGCATCCAGATCAACAAGAAGCCCTCAACCACCAACATACCAATGCTCTGAGATGACAGGAGCCGTTAGAAGTATAATACAAAATTGGAGCCATCTTTTATATTGGAATATGCCCAAATGCACTGTATGTGAAAAACAATTGACAAGGAAGCGGCTTACGACCACAATATGTTTTTCCAGGCAGCTTTGGTAATTTCGACACAAATACGCTTCAAACACTTCACAATCTTAATATTTTAGCTAAGCATTTTCGTTAGTCCAGTACACAGGGACCGAGAGCATTTCTTGTAGTGTGTACACAACAGATTGACAGGATGGAGGAAGGTGGAATTCAAGATTGATAATCAAAACACAGCTTTGTCCTTAATTGTTCAAGTCGTAAATGGTGTCAGAACCTCAGCAATATTATTCATGACCTTGTCCTTCTACTCGGCGCCCTAGACTGTCGATTTACTATTTAGGCCCTGCTAGGAAATATTCGGTACGAGGTGTGTTGCCTAGCACGCCAGGATCCATTTCTAGGCTTCCTAGTCACGTGAACACTTGACAAAGTTTGTTTCGCGGCAAAGTTTACGTGAATAGGGGGTTCCGAGGGTATTGCCTACTTACTACTTAAACCCTCTAGCTAGAAGCACATAAGTTCCCATTCTACATCTCAATTATTGAGACCATTACTTCGGCAAGATCTTCTTTTGCTTTGATTGCGATCTATAAATTATTCTCAACCTCTCTTCTTGAGCTCTTTGTATGTTTGAAAAGACAGGCTCATTGATCTCCGCTAAAAGGTCTGGTCTTTATTTAGTGCTGTCGTGAGAACGTGTCATGTCAGCAACGACTTCATCTTCATCTTCTCACAACCACAGTCACCTTTCATCTAAGAGATTAACAGCGCAGTAGCGTTGAATAGACCAAGAAAAGAAATGGCATCTAGAAAAAGCACCAGGCTTCGAAATCTGATAAGCCAAGAACAGGTTGTGGGCGAGCAACCACCTACATTGAGTACAGCTGCCAGGACTAGACAGCTCCAAGCTCCAGCAGCCAAAAAGCCCACGACCAAAAAACAAAATGAGGGTAAGAGTGAAAAAGTGAAGTCAACAGCTGGCAAGGGTAAAACTTCTCCAGTTAAACCTCATGTCAGCCCGGGCCAGAACAATTTGTCTACTCTACCACCAGAACTTATGAAAATGACGTTGGACAATGTACGTTGAGGAGCACGAGGTATTCACTTTCTATCATGCTGATATCGCATACTAGATCAGAGACCCTTTAACCATGAGTGTGCTTGGTCGAACTTGTAAAACGTTTTATTCTCTTATGATGCCCCGACTCTACGGACGCATCACTGTTTCCGCAATGTTTCACGCTCACATTCCAAAGCTCATCCGTACTATCGAGCCACTCCTCACCGTAAAACAAAAGAAACAGTTGAAGAAGGAGGGTCGATACAAAGGCCAACAAGAACGATATGAAAGTGGTATCGACGAGAATTTAACGCCGATTTGTGCAAACTATGTACGCCAGGTAAGCAAATTTCTTCAACAATAAGCCAAACGTCATGGACAATTCAAAGAGTGGAACGAAGAGAGAATGATATCTCGGAGAGATTTGATGTGATAGTGATATATGAAAATGTGCAAACTCGTTATTTTATCACCACTGTCAACCTGTTTTAATACTAATCAAGTGGAACAGATCGTGGTCGGTTGTGTAGATCCCGGAAAGAAGCACAAATACATTGTTGAGAGATACTTAGAAGAATTGTTTAAGAATCTGGATAACGTAGAAATAGTGGAGCTGCGTGAGCTTACGAAGTATGCTTTCAATAATCACCGTGAATGATCTACGTCAGTTGTTGTGGATTAATTGCAGCTTACTAACGACAGTTGCAGGTCTATCGGCCAGAGCATCGCATCTCTGAAGCATCTGAAGGCTCTCAACTTATATTCTAGCCAATTCCAAGCTGAGGGCATGGAGCCACTTGCCAGTATTAAGAATCTGAAGCACTTCAGAATAGAAGATTACGGTTACTCTACTGGAAAGCACAGCGTCTTGCCGTCCCTAATCCAGAATTCAAAGTCGACGCTTCAAAGCTTGGCCTTAGAGACGAGCTCATATAGTGACTTGTTCTCGCAAGACTTGCAAGAGAAGACTTCTACGAACGATTCTCAAAAGGGAGGCAAGCACGACTTCGCCAGATTGAAGTCGCTCACTCTTTCTGGCTTGACGCTTAACGCCAATTCGATTGCCTCGCTGCATAAAGCCATTGACTTCATGAGGTTGAGTGAGCTTACGCTTGGGCGTTTACAACAAGATGGAGGTGTCTTCTATCACAGTATTGCAGACTTAGCATCTGCTTCTCAAGGCACGCCTACAGGTACAAGCTTACGAAGTTTGAGCTTGAGGATGTCAGAAGATAGATACAACCCTTCAGAGAGAGAAGTTAGATTAAGTAACGAGGGCAAGACTTGCTTACTGTCTTCATTTGACACCCTAACAACCTTGGAAATTGCCGATTATGGGGAATACCCAGACTCTATCACAGTCAACACCGGGCTCTCGGCTATGGTTTTGCAGGGTATATTGAAACACAAGAACCTGAGGACGCTAAAAATGACTTACAAGGGAAGAAGCAGCGATATGAAGATTCCATATCTATCTGCTATAACTGTGGGAAGTATCATCGATGGCTTACCTCATTTACAAGAGTTTCAGTTTGCACCTGAAGAAAAAGAAATGGTAGGGAGGCAATTCTTTTTTTGCTTAGCGTATCTTTTTACTAAAATAGCTTACAGGACAAAATCGGACAGGCACTCGTTCGTGGTACTAATTTGACATGCGTTACCTGCTTCCCCCATGACAGCTGGGGGTGCTATCCTCCTGCCCCAGAGGGTCCTGGCGTCAGCATCATCCAGCCTATCGTCAGGGCTTTCTTGGATCAGATCGGTAGCATGTGCACTGGAAACTTTGTTTGGGCAGACTACTACAAGCTGAAAATAATATCGGTATCTTATAGAGCATGGGAAGTTGCGTCCGAGTTTGAGAAAAGCAGAAGGGGCAAGCCAAAGCCGGAAAGCATACAGAGCTCTGACGAGAAGCGAACAGTATTGTATCGATCTATAGTACCGATTCAACATTTGCATATTGGGTATGATCCCGAATTTACCTGGGTAGAGAAAGCAGATCGGGACACTGTCTGAGATGTGGTAGTGAGGCTGTGGTCTTCTCGCCAATATCAAGGCGGACTTCAGCTAGTATGACTCCATTCATTTCAAGAGATGTGAGAGTGGCTTTATGAGAATAGAACATTTCAACTTTAGGCAGACCTGTTTGATGTATTTATGAAACTTATTGAGGCGCCGGATTCTAAGACGTCTTGCCAGAATTCCGAGACAGGTGGGCTTGACATTTGAATAACACAAGAAATTGACAACGTATTTCCCTTCTTTCCAAAGAGTGATAAAAGTCGCCGAGTGGCATGTTGGCAGTGGTGCTGGTAACTGTACTAGCCATTATGTAGCTCAGACATGAACTTCTTTTCAAGCTTCACGTCATGTAAGATAGTTGGAGAATGGGCATCGCAAAGTATTACGCATAGTTAGATGTCAGTATGTCAATTTTAATATTCATAATATTCATATTCATGGGCTTGTGAATGATCAGGAATTCTACATTATCTATCATTATAAAGTACTATCTTGCCGGGGCCTTGTTCTGCACCGTTGAAGAATTCGCACCGCGACTTTTGACAAGTCAAGCGCAACAAACATGCATTTTCCACCCGATCGGGTCAAGCATTCCCGCAAAAGGATGCAATTTCGTAAATCATAGTCTCGCTCCCATGGCGGAATCATCGCTCAACATAAAACCCATTCGTAACAACCGTGTGGTCTTTTCGCTTATCCACCGGCATCCTCACGCCAAATTTGTGTAGCGGCACCTTGTCAATTTTCTTCTGAACCGCAAGCCGTTTTTCCGTATACTCCTGCTTCACCCTTTCCAGCCCCTGGAGCTTTTCCTTCGGCTCCGCGGCTTCTCTCTTGGTGACGACCTCCGGATGCCAAGATGGCTCGTCTAGAATAGCTTGAGCAATAACGATATCACTCGCTTCGTTCTCCATCGCCGTCTCAAACGCCACCTCTTCGCCCTTTTTCATATCAGCCGCGAGCATTCTCTCTAGTTCCTGATCCCACGGACGGATACACCCAAAGATTTGGATCTTGAGAATCTCATCGTGCCCTGGTTGTTCATGGTCATCTAGGATCTGGATCTGGGCATGTTTCTGATTTGCGCGAGACATGCTCACGCGGTCGAGTCCCTCGATATCGATTGGGATTACAATAATGATGGCCTGGTACCAACGAGCCCGTTTTCTGACGCGGCCATGTCTATCGACTCGCTCTGAAGTGAGGTAACACCATCCGAAATAGTATCCGCAGAGCTTATATAACACAGTGTCTGGGATATTGACGAGGTCGCGCCTAGGCATGATATGTTTCGTTCTGGATCTTCGACTAGTGTCGACATGAGCCGCAAAGCTTATGGGGTATGGTGGCTTTGGCCCATGTTCATAGTCATCGTCGATCTTGAGAGCAGGAGTAAAAGGTCCCTCGCGCTCCTGTGTGTAGCTTTCGTTGAATTTTGCGAGCTCAACTGCCATCTTGTCGGCTGCTCCAGTGGCACCATAGGCAAGCTTTCCTGCTTTACGAGCATCGCCCGCATGTGCCATCATGCCTCCCATGTGAGGTTCGGTTTTGCTTTTGGCTGCTAGCTTCACCGGGAGCAAGGCGGCTCCAATAGCAGCTCTAGCCTGCATAGTCAGTGCTATGGCGCCGATCTCCAATGGTAAGGTTGCCCAGTGTGCTCCGCTTATGGCGCCCATGTTAGGTGAAACAGATAGCACGCGGAAAACGGGACTGAGGCAATACATCTCCTCTGATTTCCCATGGCAAAGTGCAAGTTGGAAGTAGCCATCGCCGGCTTCTGTGGGTATGCGCACCACAACCGTTTCTCTTAGAATGTGCTTCCTTTTGTATCCTCTCCTAGTCCTTTTTTTGAATTCGGCGATGTCTCTTTGCCAAGCTCGTTCATCGTTTGGATTCAGTTGTTCAACCCGCACTGTTGCTGATGGAGTGACATTTATCAAAGAATCTGTTTGTTCTTTAAACGTGGCTCGATTCTTTTTTGTGATAGACCAAGCTTTTGGTTTTAGCAGATACGATCTATCGGACGGTAATTCCCTATCAGAGAAAACCGATATTGCGAGGGACGTAGCGGTTCCTTGATAAAAAACGAGGCCATGAGAGTGCCGGAGTATTGAGTAGTGATCTGTGCTTTCGGCTGGGTGATGAATAATACCGCCAGCAAGATGACGCGCTTCACGCAAGCCCTTTTGTACAGGTGATAGGGGAGACGAGGCGGTAGAACTTGATGCAGGTCGATGCGATTGCGTTGAAGACCTGGAGGAGGGGATAGACTCAGAGTACTCTTCGTCTTCGGAGGAGTAGTCAGACGCAGTTGAATGATCTCTGCCGGCAGGACTCAAGATTCTTCTTGGACTATCATAGATCTGGCCGTCCAAAACAGGCGACATTATTCGATTATTCCTCATATAAACGTCAGGCGTGTGTGTTGTATTGATGGGCTCGCTCTGTCTTCGCTCATGATGGGAATGGCGCTCAGCATCCAGTTCATCGAGTTGTCGTTTGAGGTCGTTAAACTATCTATGTGATTAAATTGAGTAAACACGATCATCTCTGTTGCTTCATACCTGAGCCTCGCCATGATCAAATGTATTTGGATTGTTGATTGCATTCATCTTGTCCCTGAATGTCATGGAGCTTGAAGGCTATAATATAGTCAGAATCTGCATCTCATCTAAACCGTGTAGTTGACAAGGCCTACTTGTGGTCCAGATTTACGAGAATGGGTTTCATTTCCCATGTCTAGTGTATGATAATTTATTTGATAAGGATCTCCATTGTGATCGGAGTTATGGTTGCTTCCTTCGTGGTACATGTAAGAGTGTTTGAATTTGGTGATTCATTTGCAAATGAGGTGGCCGGAGGATGTGTTTCAAGGGAGATGATGGGATTGCTCATCTTGTCAGATTACTATTTGTACTTATATATATCTAAGCACTGGCAATTGGTGTATCTTACCCCACGCTTATAACAATTGCGGGAGGA
>Ga0247807_10001131_pt1 | contig 16131 bp, 31 predicted proteins | sample UWRJL074202C1_FD_179931 | JGI IMG/M metagenome (GOLD analysis project Ga0247807, IMG submission 179931) | Plant litter microbial communities from Arlington Agricultural Research Station in Wisconsin, United States - UWRJ-L074-202C-1 | ecosystem: Environmental > Terrestrial > Plant litter >...
TCGCGTAAACAATTCCTGGGTGCTTAATGCTCGGTATCTGAGCGAGGGGTACGCAAGGTTGATCCCGGTGCCTTACACGGCCACCAATGGAGAACAGAAAACAGCGCAGCAGTTAAAATGGACTGAGAAGGGCCGGGACTTCATCCGGCAGACGTTCCAGCCATGAAGATATAGTAACAGTACGTTCATTGCCCCTCATTGAACAAAGAATTTCCAGGGGATTGATAGCCCAACACAAAGCTATCGCAGAACACGGCTGGTGGTTAACAGCACTTCACGGAGCTCAAAAGTGGTAGAAAGTCTACCAGAAAGGGTCAGGCGTTAACAGCGCTGAAAAGGATAATCCGGACTGAAGCTGACAGGAGGCAATAAGACATGCGTGCTGTTCCATGAACACAGATACACAGTGTCGTAAAAACCGAAAGCAGGCGAGCAGGTGTTAAGAACACCATTATAAGAAAGCTCGACAAATAACCCTCGTGGGGGTTACAAACGTCTGCCGGTATGCTTCCGGCACTGAAGAAAGGCAATATTGCCGGGTTAGCTAAACCGAAACGTTATGAAGATTCGCGAATACTCAAACCCTACGGCACTGTACAAAAACGCACGGCAGATGCGAAAGTTAGATCAGGTCTTGGAGACCGGAACGTCAATAAGCTTCCGCGTTTTCAAAGAAAAGGAGACGACAGTTCTACACATATATAACAAGCCACGGCGATGCAAGTAATAAGAGATCCAAATGGGGACCGCCTGATAATGATACCAGCGCTTTCCCAGCACGGCGTTCACCGCTGCAATGTAAGCGGGTGCAACGAGGCGCCAAATACAATTCTCACGGATGTTAGCCCGGAGCTGGCACCAGGGCTAAACGCTGGGATATGCGAGCAGCACTACCAGGAAGCAAAAGAGAAAGGCAAATGGGCCTTCAAATTAGACTTCGTCTAACCGACTGAAAATTTAGACGAGTTAGCCGAGATTTTAGACGAAAGTCCCAATAATTCACCCCCGTAAATAACAATCGAACATGCGCTTAGCACTCCCGCCATGATCCTGGGAGTATAACCTGGGATCAAAAACAAAAACAGAACAAATCGTAATTGACATGAAGACGACTACCCCACCTTAAAGATAACGCCTGACACAGACAGGCAATCCATAGAAACAAAAACGCTATTGCGCGAACAATAGCATCTTCTATCCTCAGTAAAAATCGAAAATGTGTTACAACATCAACTCCTGCGGGACTACCGCAAATATACATCAAAAAGTAAAGCTACCGGATGGATCGGTTGCATTAATAGACCTACAACGTCTCAAACAATATCGGTCATGCGCAGGTAATCAGCATAAGACAGAGATCGATTACATCAACTGAAAGCTTCCTAACTGAAAATAATATTATGCCAGTCAATAGAAAAGAAGTGCACATCACCATATTTGTTGATGGATTAGTTCTCCGCGCGCTAAATACCAGAATCAAGATCAAGCCAACCCATGAAGGCCAAGAGGTAGTAATATGGTCCTATACCCACGGCAAGAGCGGCAGATTCGGTAGTTATGAGATTATCCGACCTGGACTAGGGTGTGCGGGTATCAATCTTAAAGACTCAACCATTGAACTACTAATGGTTGCTTTCCGCGAATTCTTTAATCATAAATCCGACTTCCTGAAAGCGGCATTGCCTGAATCCAACCCCGAATTACTCACCCCTTCAACCGATTAGCCATGCAAAAACTAAGTGTTGACCATGCAGAACTAAAGAACGGTGCATTTCTATGCGACTGTTATTTGGGTGACGATGAAACCATGCAGCGCACGGTATTATTTGACGAGCTGGTGCGGTTCATGAACGGTAAAGACGGTGTTATACCTGTTAATGACGATGATCCGGACAGCAACCAGTATGACATGCCGCTGCTGGAATGGATCGAACGCGAAGGCCTTGCCGCTTTATGGTGGGAATTAAGCCGGTGCATCAACCAAAGAGAAGCCCGTACAGACTTCGCCCCTTCCCGCCTCTCTACTTCAGATCTCAATGCCCTATCCCCTTTACAATCTATTCCTAACCAATCAAAAGCAGCCTAATGTCACATGCACTATCACCCGGGCTTACCGGTCACCCATTGCGGGCAAAAATGAAGGAAGCCAAAACAGAAGAAGAGATAGCCGAGATATTACTGGATGGGCTCTTTATTCACATTGAGTATGGGGCAGCATTCTGGCCGATCCTGGATGGATTAAAACAGGATGCAGAGCGCAGACGTTCACAGATTGGATCACTCACACCTCAAACCGCCTGACCATGTATTCCATCAAGATCATTGCTTCAAGCATCTTATGGGCGCTTATCATGGTTCCAATGCTGTTTGCATGGCTTATGCCGGTTCCGAAGTCTGATAGTCTATACCCTGTTTATAATCATAAACAACCTGAATAAGTTATGGCAAGAGAAATTAAGTACAGAGGCAAGCGCCTTGATAATGGGGAATGGGCATACGGCTTTCCATGTCAAATACAGGAAGATGACGGCACCTATAAATGGATCATCCGAGAAGATACCACACGGCACATCGCGAATATTACAAAGGTTCACCACGCCGTAATGCCCGAATCAATAAGTAGATCCACAACGTTGCTGGCAAATGGCATTGAGGTTTTCCCCGGCGACATCTTAGAGCACGATCACACCAAGGGGCTGCTGAAATGGATCGTTGAAGATGAGGGGTGGCGATTTGTGATTGTCAATATTGGTATTGATGGCGGCTTGCACCAGCGCTTTCCGATAACCGAGACCCATTACTTCTTAGATCGCTCTGTAATAGGGAATTCAACAGATAACCCCGGATTACTTGACCAGTAGCCATGCTCCAACTGCTACCCTACCTATTGAATATTACCCTCTAAAACAACAAATTATGAGCAAAGAATCAACTTCTGGCGGCGGCTTCACGCTTTTGACAATAGCCTTTATTGTGCTGAAATTATGCAAGGTAATCGACTGGTCTTGGTGGTGGGTCATGGCTCCCGCGTGGCTCCCGGCAGGGATGGGCTTAATATGCCTTGTGTGTTATGCGATTTATCTTTTGATTACAAGCGCCAAAAGGAAGCGAGATTTTGAGGCAAAAATAAAACACCCTGACTTTGGCAAGTCACGCTGGCAATTACGGATTGAAGAAATGGAGCGCGAAAATCTAAAGCGCAAAATCTAGTTAACCCCTCTTTTATTTCACTCACCGCTTCTTCTTATTCCTTTTATGGTTAATTAAGGAAGCGGGTAAACACAAGAATATATGAATCTTCACATCCACGACATTCAACTTTCTGGTAAGGATCAATTTGCTAATGACTTTAATTATGTAGGCAAACTGTGGGCGAAAGCGAACGACGAAAGTCTGCCGGAGCATGACCGGGAACGCTTCCAGAAAGAGTATTTCGATCAGAAGCTCAATTTGGAGCAGGGCTATCCGCTTAGCTACTTGGCTGAACTTGATTAATCCCCCTCTCACTAAAAGCGGAAGCTAAAACCACCTAAGAATATGAAATGGCGAAAGGTCGTAGACCAAATCCCAAACGCTCAAGAAGTTGTTCTTGTGTACAATGATAAAGTTCATATAGCATACAGGAAAAAACAATCGACGAGATGGTTTAGAGATAGCGATGGCAAGCAGCTATTTGAGATTACCCATTGGCGGCCACTTCCAGCACCACCGAAACCACCAAAGGAATAAAGACGCTTACCGCCGCCAGACGGATTGTATCTGGTACATGGTGAGGTGGCGGAATTGGTAGACGCACTGGCAAGTGAGTAATAAGGTAAGCGTAAAATAGCACTGCCTCGCATAACGCGTCACAACCGGCACCATTGCAGGTTCGAACCCTTGCCCTCACCACTCATTTTTCTAATCCCCGTTCAACCCGATCGGGGATTTTCTTTTTACCCCCTATCAATCAAAAAATATCATGGAACTCACTAAAAAGGACATAGCTAAGCTGCATACCACTCTTGCTACCCGCTTTGAAAATTTATCTGCAGCACTATCTGGGAAAGAGTTTACTACTAACGCCGAGACGCCATGGCGAGGCTGCATGGACGCAGACAGGCGGGCAGCGAATAGCTATATCGACAAGTACGAATTAAATATAGCGCTTGCTGACTTTAAAACAATACTCGATGTTTTATCGAAGCTTAAATAATCCCCTATCACTCAAGTTATAAACAACAACACTCAATAAACAATGGAACAGCAACCGAACATAGCAAAAGCCATCATTGCCGTAATGAACAGGGTAAAGGGTATTGAAAAGAACATGCAGGTAGGCAGCGGCAACTACGGCTACAAAGGTGTAGCGGACCAAGAAGTAAAGAAGGTAATTGGGGATGCGATGGCGGCCAACGGGCTTTGCATCCTGCCAATCGGCGTTAGTGGTAAAACTGAAGTATCGCGCTGGCAGGATGGCAACAGTAACAAGCAAAGCGTATTTACCGAAGTCAATACCCGTTACCTATTGCTGCATGACAGCGGGGAAAGCATTGAGTTGGAAGGCTACGGCCACGGTGTGGATGCACAGGATAAGGGTGCCGGCAAGGCCACCACGTACGCCCTGAAATACACCCTGCTTTACACCTTCCTTATCCCTACCGGCAAGATCGATGATGCCGACATGCACAATTCAAATGAGATCGAGGCGCCTGCCAATCAATTTGTGCAGGAGGTTAATGCCGCGATTGCGAAGCTGGCAAACGTTACCAATGCCGACGAGCTAAAGGATTTTGGTGCATTGCTACCGGACCACGTTAAGACAGACATGCGCTTCCGTAATGCCGCCAGTGATCGCAAGAAGTCATTCCCTGTAATCGCCGCATGATATGGGCAAGGAAGTTTCAACAATAGCCTTAATTGAGGACGGCAAGATCACCATTGAGAACCAAGCCTACTTCAAAGGCCGATTAAAAGAACTCAAGGATGGACGGGTTGAGATCATCGTAAAACCCTACCACGCCAAGCGATCCAACCTTCAAAGTCGCTACTACTGGGGTGTAGTAATCCCGCTCATTAGAGACGCTTTGCAGGACTTGGGCAACGAACTGGACGCAGACCTTACCCATGAACTCTTAAAGGGCAAATTCAACGCGCAGATGGTACATGATGCACACGGTGAAGTTATCGGGGACATTGGCGGATCAACTACCGAAATGAGTAAGGTTGATTTTATGGCCTACCTCGATAAGATCACACGGTTCGCTGCCGAATACTTATCCATCGTAATACCTCTACCCGAAACACAATCTACAATCACTTTTAAAGACTGAATACCATGCAGCTATACCGCATCCAACAAGAACATTTAAACATCCTCGCTCAGATTGAAGAGGCGGAAGGAGAAATCGCTCCACACGTTGAGCAGGCATTGGGGTTTACCCTGGAAGCACTGCAAGAAAATGCCATTTCGGTGGGATTCATGACCAAACACCTTGATGACGGCATAGATGCCATTGACGCGGAAATGAAACGTCTGGCGGTCTTAAAAGCATCGGTTAAAAAGCGCAACGATTGGTTCAAGGACAAGCTGGCCGCTGCTATGAATCAGTTTGGCATTGAGAAAGTAGAAACGCCTACTCTAAAAATTTCCTTCCGCAAATCCGAGGCCGTGGAAATAGAGGACGAAAGTCTCCTGCCCATGAGCGTTAAGGATGAGGTGCCGGTAAGCTACACAGTCAGCAAAGCCAAAATCAAAGAGGCGATCAAAGCCGGCAACGAAGTGCCTGGAGCATCACTTGTCACCCGTAGGAACCTTCAAATCAAATAGCCATGATAAGCAGCAGAGACATAGCCTTTGAATTAGCGGAGGCAGAGGCCGCAGAACACGATCCTTCTATTAATGCTACTATAATTTCTAAAGGGTAAAAATATTCAACCGGCACCGGAAGGGCAACAAACAGTTATGAAAAGCATATTGCTAAATATAGCCAAGATGGTAAATGTACCTGTTAGTTTTAAAACATACAGATCCGATATGGGGTGCCAAGTATATGAACTAGCCGTTAATACATCTACAGGTCTAAAGCATTTTGTAGATAGCTATTATCCGCCAGAGGCCTATGGCAGAGCAAAAATCATCTTCGCATTTTCGGATTTCATGAAAGAGATAATGTTTCAAGAACTAAAGTTCCCTACACGTCAGTAAAAATAGTAGCACTGGCAGCGCCGTAACGCTGCCTTTTATTCTCCCACCTAAATCCAAATTCAAAATGATTATTAGAATGAGAGCTTGGCTTAATGCCTTGCATGCAATTGAGCATGAAAGAAATACAATGATACCCGTCCCCGCTTCCGAGGCGACTCGGATTGTTGAGGCCAGCCAATCTGGTGCTGCGGTATTGATGAGCTGGGTCGGCCAAGATGATAAAGACCAAGTAGACATCTACGAGGATGATATCATTACAGTGCAACTCCCTATGGGCGGATTTTGGGGAAACACTCGTAAAGAGAAGATTGGCGTGGTGGAATATGGGGGTGACCAATGCGGCTTTATTGTACGATGGAATTATGGTAAGAATCAACACCATATCCGGCTTGACTGTGACATCTGTTTTGATGCCAAAGTATTGGGCAATAAACACCAACATCCACATTTAATGGATATGCTTAGCGATTAATCCGTTTCTATGACTACCTGCCCATCCTGCAAGAGACCCACCGCAACAGTTGAAGGGGAATTGCTTTGTCACTATCACCTGAGAATATTAAACAAGTCCGGTAAGCAATTAGCAGCACCCAATAAAAAGAGTATAAAGCAGGCTGCAGCTGATAGAGTGTACGCAGGTAAGTGCATCATATTCAAAATGGAGCATCCGGTTTGCGAAGTAAAGTTGCCGGGGTGCACGGGAAAGACGGCGCATGTACATCATCCGTGGTCGGGATGCAATAGAAGTTCCCATTATCTCGATGTTGATAGCTGGGTGCCAATCTGCGAACCCTGCCACCAACACATTCACGACAAATTATCGGCTGAGGAAGCCAAAGAACGAGGACTAAAATTTAGCTGAAATGAAGAAATGGAAATGCACCTACTTAAAAATCAATTGGAAGCCTAAATGTTCCATGCAACTACTTGCGGTCAAAATCTCTTTACATGTCTCACAGAATCACGCCTTGGCACATGCACATAACCTGTATCAGTTATGTTATCTATCCAATAATGCAAATGGCGTAAAGAGCCGGATACTATGGTATGGGAATCCTAACTATGGCCAATCGGCTTACAAATTTGCCATAATTGAAGAAACAGAAGATGATGTCACGATCAACGCCGGTATCGACATTGCCTGCCAGCATACAAAACGTCAGCTAAAATACCTCATGCAAGAGATGCGAGATGATTGGTTTGACAGGAGTACTGCAAGAAGAAATAAGAAATATCAGGATCACAGCATAGAACTATCGGATCTGGCATGGAGAATGACTATCCCAGAAGGCTGGCATCTTGTTCGGGAAGGCACCGTTATAAAACAGTCTGACCTGCAATTCAGCGAAAATACCTACAACCCAAGATTTTGGGGATCAGTGAGTTGGTACAATATCGGCAAAAAGGTTGGAAAATCTTCGGGTATAGGATTTGCGGATGAAACGGGGAAAATCTACAAAACTATACCGGCTCACATCGACCCATTGATTATTCGCCGAAATAAAACAACCTAAGCCCTGGGGTTAAGCTCCAGTAGACTATCTAAAACAGAACTATGAAAAATTATACGAATTGGAAGTCAGACTTCTATGTGCGCCATGTAGCGCGCCAGGCTACGACAATGGAGCAGCGTGACATGTTCACCAGACCGTTGAAGCTATCCAAAAAGGCAAAAGCTAAGCTAAAAAAGAATATGAAATGAGCACCCAACCACCAACCGAAAACCAAATTGATAGAGAGCGGCTGATCAATGACATGATAAAGGAGAATAGTGAAACAAGCATACGGGATTACTTGGATCTGCTGGAGGAAATAAACGGCATTCGATAATCTTATACAACCCCTAAAAACAATTTGAACAATGAACACTACAGCTGAATATCAAGCATCCATAGCGCATCCAAAATGGATAGACAAGGCGATAAGCATAGGGGACAAAGAAGTTCGATTAATAATTCTGAGCAAGTACGACGGGAAGTGTTGCTATTGCGGCCTGGATATAAACATCACTACTCTTTCAATAGACCACCTTCTTGCAAAAAGGCGTGGCGCAAAAGACGTTGTACACGGCGAATGCTCTTTCGAAAACTTTATGCCTGCATGCAAATCATGCAATAGTTCTAAGAGCGATTGGGGATTAGAGAAATGGCGCCAGGAATTATCCTTAAAAGTCGATCGTCTGATGAAATACAACAGCACATTCAGGGCTGCCGTAAAGTTTGGATTGATAGTAGAAACTAATAAAAAGGTCACATTTTATTTTGAACGCAATGGCGAAGAGATTTAGTTCAACAGAGATTTGGAACGAGGATTGGTTTATAGAATCGCCGCAAGAGTACAAGTTGTTTTGGTTTTATATCCTCAGCTCATGCAATCATGCCGGATTATACAAAGTCAACTTCAAGTCTTTTTCTATCGTAAATGGGCTCATCTTGACACCAAGCAAAGCACTTGATTACTTCAACACGGGCAAGCAACGCATCAGGGCAATTTCCGAAACCCTTTGGTTCATTGAGGATTTCATACCATACCAGTACGGGAACACTTTAAACTTATCAAATAGAGTGCATTTGAGCATTTTCAATGAGCTTCAAAAGCATGAGATAGACTTGAAGTCAATTAGAGGTCTAAAAGGCCTCAAGGAAGGGGTTAAAGATAAAGATAAGGATATAATAGTAGTAGAAGAAATAGTAGATACTACCGCGCGCGGAATAAAGCCGCCGAGCACCGCTGCTTTTAGCTTCCCCGGCAAACCGCTTCCGGAAGATGTCCCGGATCCGCCGCCTGCTAAAGTTCAATCGGTTCGCGAACGACAATATCAGCTTGGGCACGGCAAGATTGACGAGGCAGATGTATTGGCCTATTGGAAGTCATGGCTGGAAAACGAGGCAACGGGCGAACGCTACTATGCCAATGCTTCAGATGTTCACACGAAGTTTTTCTATCACTGCGGCAAGAATGTGATCAAGCCGACACCACCAAAGAATTTTAAAGATGCAGTCCCCCATATCAAACAAGCCAACGCCCAGGCAGTCGCGAACAAGTACGGCTGAAAATATGTCCGGCGCATTCCGAAGGGGTCTGCATTACGATCCAGACTTGGAGATTGCGATACTTGGGTGCTGCTTGCTGGAACCGGCTTCGCACTTCCGGATACTCCCGCTACTTGAAACTGATCTATTCTACGGCGATAACAACAGGGCTGTTTGCGGCGCGCTGCTGGATATGTACAGCAAGGGTGAGCAAATAGATATCCTTACAGTCGTCCATCATTTCCGGATGAAAGGCATAACAGCGTTCGGTGACCTTACAGTCTCTTCACTGATGGTTGAGATGACGACCGCCGTGGTTTCGAGTGCGCATGCTGAAACATGGGCAATAATCCTTCGGGAAATGTATGCGGAACGTCAGATGATAACCCTGCAGTACACCGCCGGGACGGGACAGGGGGATGCGCTGGAAAAAGCCGGTGCAATTCAAGATATGCTGCAGAAAGTTTTTGCCCTGAAAGCCACAGACGATTGGCGGGACATGAGTCAGGTGATGATTGCCCTTGACAAGCACCGCGTAATGGTGAAAGGCAAAGAGCTCTTGGGCATCCCTACCGGCATCCGAACGCTGGACAGTATCACCGCAGGATTACAGAAAACACAACTCATTGTGATAGGCGCAAGACCATCGGTAGGCAAAACGGCATTTATTGGCGGTATAGCCGTTCATGCGGCACTTAAAAACAATGTTGTGGGTGTTGTGTCACTAGAGATGCCAGAGGAGCAAATTGGGGCACGTCTGGCCGCCGTTTACTCAGACATGGAATTTTGGCGGATATACCGCAACCGCCACTCTGACGCAAACGAGGAGCAAAGATTAATGGATGGCATGGCGGGTCTCGCCAATCTCCCAATCTACATCAGCGATAAAACTAATGTAAATGCCAGTGCAATAAGGGCCAAAGCCGAGAAACTCAAAAAGCGCAAGGGGCTTGATTTGCTGATAATTGATTACCTGCAGCTGATTGAGGGTGAAGGTAAAGATGGTAACCGGGAACGAGAGGTAGCCAAGCTATCGAGGTCGTTGAAGCTTTTGGCGATGGATTTGAAGATTCCGGTAATTGTACTGTGTCAGCTGAACCGTGAGAGTGAGAAAGCCGGCACCAATAAAAAGCCCCGTATGGCTCAGATACGCGAGTCTGGCGCCATCGAACAGGATGCAGATTTGGTAATGCTGCTGCATCGGGATTTTAAGAGCGGCATGCCGATGGATGACGCCGGCAACACAACCGAATTCCAGGCAAACATCATTGTTGAAAAGAATCGCAATGGCGAAACAATGGACATAGGGATTTCATTCAACCCGGAAACCATGAAGTTTTACGAACCAGAAGTATTCGACACCCCTGCTTTCGAAAAGGCAAATACGTCGGCGATCACTGGATTCCAGTCACGCCAAGACAATACAACACCATTTGACCCGTAAGGAATTCATTATGTACAAAATCGATAAGGGCCGCACGCCCCCAAAGCATGAAGATTTAGACCGCTTTCCGTTCAAGGCATTGAATGTAGGTGATAGTTTCCTTGTTCCGGATTTCCGAGAAATAAACTGCGCCAGAACGCAGATGTACCACTGGAACAAAAACCGGACAGGCTTAGTGTTCAGAAGCGTAAAAGAACCCGGAGGTGTAAGATTCTTTCGAGTTAAATGAATCAATTAAATACAACTAAATGAAAGGAATATTTCACAATTACACAGAAGCTGATAAGCAATTCGTCATAGATCACTTCAATGTTGACATGCAGGGGGATGAAATAGCGAAGAATATTGGGGTAAGCGGTTCAAGCTTACGAGGTAAGATCAAACGATGGCGGAAGGAAGGTGTAGCGATTGTAGAACGGAATTGCTATGCAGAGGGCGAAGTGGCGATACACAAATCCAATTCCGGTATGCGGAAGATGAAGAAGGTAAATGGCAAACTTGTTTATGTGGGATACATACGGAGCAAAGAGAGGAAAGAAATCCGGTCAGCTAAACCCGCAGCTGGCAATACGATAGCCCGCCAAATCGCACGTGAGGTGCCAAAGAATGCAAAACGATCACGTGGCGCGATAGACTACACGGCCAATCCCGGTAAAATGAAAGTAAAAGACACTTCCGGGGCGGTGATGGTACGGGTTAACAGGCAAACAGAAATCGCCCAGCGCCCAGGGGAAACCAACGAAGAAACAATAAACAGATACTACCGGGTATTCGGTAAAACAGCTTAAAATATAATTTATGAATTTATGGGCCATAGCCGGCAAGGACGGCGAAATAATGGTTAGCACCATTTCATTCTTACGAAAAGAAGCAATTGTCGCTTTCGTAAAAGGATATAAGATGACATGGAAAGAATGCAAAAAGTATGGTTGGCGCGCTATAAAAGTTGCCGTTGTACCAATTTAGCCATCCCCCTTATCTAGATTATTAACCAACAAAATATTAAATACAGTTTTTATGAAACTACAAGATCAAGTATGCACGCTGGCACAAGCAAAGAGGTTGAAGGAGTTGCGAGTAATTGGGGGGCTATTTACCTTCTATGGAGATGAGTATCGTCCCTATGAGCTCGAATGGACTGGTGAGCCCGAAGCAATGGCAGGCTATGAATGGGAAGAAACCTATCCGGCGTTCACAGTTGCAGAATTAGGCGTAATGCTCGGCAACCACTTATCGGGTATAACCGTTGTCCACAGCAATGCTCATGAAGCCATAGGTAATGCGATATTAAATGGCGGAGGTGCCGAAGGAACAGAAGCGCAAGCCCGCGCTGCCCTACTCATCCACCTACTTGAAACCGGGGAAATATCAGTTTCAGAAGTGAATAAAAGAATAGGATCATGACCACGGCACAACAGCGATACCAGGCTTTAGGCCGACTGAAAGCCGGGGAAATGAACAAGACGGAAGCAAAGTACGCCGCGAGGCTGGAACTGCTTAAGCGGGCCGGTGAGGTACTGGAATACTACTATGAACCCGTGAACCTAAAGCTGGCAGACAAATGCTTCTACCGAGTGGACTTTATGGTGCTCATGGCAGATCAAACGATTGAAATGCACGAAGTGAAAGGGTACTGGACAGAGGATGCATTGGTAAAAATCAAAGTGGCAGCTAATCGCTTCCCTTTCCGTTTTGCCGCTTTCCAGTTGGTGAAGGGTGAATGGGTGGAGCGGGAGTTTTAACGGAGAGTAGAAGCTTCTCAATGATATACGCTTCGCTTCTATCCTGATCTGCAGCCATTTGTTTGAGTACGGTTATAGCTTCTTCAGCAAGCCTAATGGTTACAAGTTTCTTTGCCATATTTATTGATATTTTGTATAACTTTGTATAACTTTGTAATCACAAAAATACGATTTATGTGCGAAAAAGATCCAAAGAAGAATAATGCAGGTATTAGAGTAGATGGGGTAAATAATCCAAACTGGAAGGGTGGACTTTTATCGAAAGTATGCCAAGTGTGTAGCAAGGAGTATCAAGTGAAGCAAGTACATGCAGGCAGTCGTTTCTGTTCTATGAAGTGTGTTGGAATATCACAGCGGGCTCCGAGGGGCGAGAGAGCAGGCTCTTGGATAGATAAAGACTGTAAGGTATGTGGTAGCAAAATGCGCGTATTAATATCTCAGAAAGCAATGCGAGTATGCTGTAGCGAAGCGTGCAGTTTGCAAAATAAATCTGATCAATCAAGAGGTAAAAAGAACATCAATTGGCAGGGCGGAGTTTGCAAAAGCAAGTATACTCATAACTGGGCATCAGTAAGTAGGCGTATACGGAAACGCGATGGGGGAATATGCCGAAACCCAAAATGTGAAGGCGGAGGTAAGATATCAGTACATCACATTGATTACAACACCCATAATAACAGCGAAAATAATCTCATCACTGTATGTCTTGCCTGCAATATTTCAGCAAATAAAGATAAGGACTTCCACAGTAGGTACTATACGGACATTTTAAAAATGTTGCACCCAACACTATTCTAAACTCCTCACTAAACAAAACAGTAATTATCTATGAAAAAGAGAACTCAGAAATACCTGACATTCAGAAAGAACGCACTTGGCGAAATTAAGCGCTTGCGAGACGTATTGAAATACATGAGCAAGGAATTCGCCGATCAGCAGCAATGCCATAAAGACTTGGAGAATGATGATGAAGTTTTGTTTTGGCAAGGCTGGATCGATACCTGCGAACAGTCAATTTACCCCTAACCCATTCGGAATTAGCGGTAACATCCTAAACTAAAAATATTAATAAGATGAGTAAGATAAATAAAGACGCCTACATCCAACTGATTCGTCAAGATATGGACGCCGTAAGGGCCAGTGGCATGAGCAGTTTAGAAGCGGATCATGTCTGTTTGGTATTAGCGCAATCCATCGATCAACACTACCCAGCAATGGAATCCATACCCAAAGAGGATATGGTGAAAGCGATGGAAGCGGCGATAGTTCAAAAATGGCGGGATAACAGCTACGAGGATTTGCCGGACAACAACATTGCGCAATCATGCGCGGAAGTAGCCCAATCCTATCTATCCCCCTTAGAGGCCGAAAATAAAAGACTGAAAGAGGCGCTGGAAGCTATTGTTAAGATGCAGGATGATGACAGCAATTTGGCAGACGAGCCATTAAAAATGCTTTTTGATATTACTGCTATCGCAGAAAAGGAACTGAATAGCATCTAAAAGAACACCCATGATATTCAAAATAGAGCAGTTCCGAGCTGACCTAATAACAAAACGGGTAATTGAAAGGGATATAAGTATGGATGAAGCGGCAAAAGAAATAGGGGTATCAAAACCCACGTTAAGCCGTATCGAGAACAGGAAGCTATGCGACATTGAAACATTCGCCAAGATTGTCGTTTGGCTAAATAAATCAGCATCAGACTACTTCGAGGCAAGTGCAACAAATCCATTTTAAGATTTCAAAACACAATTATGCGTTTCTCAGAATTTGCAAGATCCTATTCACACCCCGAAAAGGTGCCAAGCACAGTAAATAACCACTTAAAAGAAACACTCATGAACTTACAGGATAAAGAACAAAGCGAATTGGGAAGCAATCCTAACTTTCCGGGATTCTGCGGTCGTTGCTATCAACATCCGTGCAAATGTGAAGCCGCAAAGGAAGCAACCAAGCCGGAAGGGGATTTGGTGGATAATACCTCTCATTATGAAGTCATTAGGAATTTTGCGCATGAAAAGGCAAGGTTTATTACCGCTAACATTGGTGCCGGTAAAAATCTAACAGGCAATCAAGTTTACAGTAAGATAGAATCCGCAATTCTTGAAGCATATCTAAAAACGACAGAATTTGAATCCTTAAAGGCTAAGGAGCATGCAGAAGGCTTCGCGGAATGGATTGCAAGTAACCGTTACGGTCGAACAAGGTCCGTTAATAATGATTTTTGGGTCTGGAGTAGGAAGTTTGAGCTTCAATTTGACCCCAAGCTAAAGGCTGATCAGCAACCCTACACAACTTCCGATCTCTACACACTCTACTTAAAATCTCTTTAGAAATTATGGGACAACATTCATGGCAAAAGCCTGCAATTAAGAGTACGCAAGTAGCGTGTATATGCTGCGGTGGCACGGAGGCAAAATTAGACCTCGGGACTGTGCTTTATACCGGTTTCGGCGGCTGGCACATACGGAAGGATGGGGTGCAATTTTATGCGGCTAATGACTATGCAGAATTTCAAGACTGCAAAACCGTCGCGGATATTGAAGCGATGATAGGTGATGAGGATGATAGCGAATATTTGGCCGTAGCCTTTTTGCCTTTGCGTGGTGCTACCTATCAGCGGCACTCCAGAAACCATTGGGTTCTTATTGACGAAAATGAAGGCTTTGCTTAATCCATCCACCCTTTAAACAAATCCAGGCTACCATGTAGCGGGTAACAGATAGTTATGAAAAGGCCCATCCTAATACTTGCTTTCTATGTTTGGGGCAAGCTGATACCCATAATTTGGATATGGCATTGTGTCCAGCAGTCATTGACCCCATACATCAATGCGATGCTCCTGCTGCAAATGCAAGAAATTGACTTTTACTCAAGCACCAAATACCTGAATAATGACCACTAAGAAGATACAAGGAACTACCTACGGGTTCGTTCAAGTGCCGGAAGATGCAAAGTGTAGGTTGGCAGGCAGGCGGATTATTGTACAAAAAAGATTCCCAGGCATGTTTGGTCTTAAACATTATTTCGAAGATGCCTCGTCTATCTATCTGCCAAAGGACGGCAATTGGCTATTATTAGGGAAGGCAGATGAATTGAATGAGGAGCAGGCGGCAGGGATAGTAGAGGGCGGGCCAAAGTTCTACCAAGACTACCAAACAATTTTATTACTGCTCAGTATGACCGCCACAGAATCCCTTCAATCCCTTATCCAATCTTTGGGGATGGAGTTTAAGCTTACGGTTGTTTTAAAACTTAATGATAAGGGATAAGAATATGAATACTGGACACAGGAAATATGAAGTAAGATTTTGGAACTTTCATGCAGGGCACAGTTCCATCACAGTTAAGGCTCGCACAGAAAGAGAGGCTAAGTCCAAAGTTGCAAACATGAGCAACACACAATTCACTTATCAGGTACTCTCAGCAACGCCGTTGTAATCCTCCCCACCCCGATAATATACAGCGCCTCAATCGAGGTGCTTTTTTGTTTACTTGAAAAAATAAATCCAAATGAGTGATACAGCAACAACCGCACAGGAGCAAAGCCTACTTACTACCCTGGCAAAGATGGTAGCTAAGGAGCTGGGCATGGAATACAAGAATCAGACTGAAGAAACAAAACACATTACATTTGCTGACGCCCGGGCGGCGCTGGGGTGCTCGGACGACACGCTAACAAAGCGAATACAGGCTGCGGGCATCAAGACTTCCGCTGGGGTA
>Ga0247807_10001132_pt1 | contig 16123 bp, 10 predicted proteins | sample UWRJL074202C1_FD_179931 | JGI IMG/M metagenome (GOLD analysis project Ga0247807, IMG submission 179931) | Plant litter microbial communities from Arlington Agricultural Research Station in Wisconsin, United States - UWRJ-L074-202C-1 | ecosystem: Environmental > Terrestrial > Plant litter >...
CAATTTGATTTTGATCCTCATACACTCGATTTCCTTCTTCAACCTCTTTAAATCCAACGATAAGTCTTTCGGTATATTTGGTGAAATTCTGCACTTCACTAATTTTAAATACACCTAGAAGAAATTCTTGATTATTTTGTTTTACTTTTCTAGCAACAATAACATTTTCCATACTATTCTATGTCATCAAGTGAACTCTGTAAACTATCTACTTTATCATTAATCACATCTTCAAATGAATCAATATTTTTTGACTGGAGCATGAACATCTTATATCCGACCGAATTGGAAAAAAAATATATACAAAAAGCGAACAACATCGAGACAAAACTTGTTATGTTGTTTATTGTCTGGCTAATTGTATATAAAGTTTGCATGATATAAATCGCCGTGCTTAAGAATAAAAACAATAGTGAAATTGCCATCACCCGTCTCCTAATAGAATGGTATTCTGGGTATTGCCCTAATTGTTCTAGCAAGTACGGCATCCCAGAGGAAATTATACCAAAAGAAATTATTGGCAATGAACCATTGTTAACAAAAGTATAAAACAAATGTGCATCAATTGGATTTGCAGAAATATTAATTCCAAGTACTAACAAAAATGGAATCAAAGGTAAAAAAGCAATAATCAATTTCCATGTTACAAATTCGTCTGATACATCTCTATTCCTTGCTGCATCAAAAATTTTGGTTAAGCTTTCCTGATTATCTTTGCTAAAAAAGAAAATCCAATCCGTTAAAATATACCCTGTATTTCTCATTATTGATGATTTATATTCATTTACTCACTTACCAATTTCCAAAAAGGCAAATCTTCTATCAAAATAGGTTTACTACCAGCAAGATTCACAACACTATGGTGCTTCTCTAAATTTTTGATTATCTGTACCAATTTTTCTTTTTGTTCTTTTTCCGCAATCGAAAAAAGCGAATCAACATCCTTCAATTTCACGTCGTTTACTCTATGAATGATCCAGGTCAAAATATATTGATCATATTCATTATCTGAAGTGGAAAAGTGGTTCAAGAACTGTGTTGAAAGTATTGTTCCAACGCCAAATTCTCTGCCCTCCTTCAATATTTTCCTTAGTGAACTAAAATTTTTACTAAGAAAATTATCTGCTTCATCCACTAAAATCATCTTACTGAGTTGTCTAAAATTTCCACTGATTTTACTATGCCCATTTTTCTGCATCTGCGAGTAAAAGGAATCAAGCGTTATTGCAACGACAAGATTCTGGATATCTGGACTATAACCTGATAAATTGATAACTGTTACCCCATCTATCAGTTCAAACAGTGATTTTGTCTTTTCTCCATTAGGCTGGAAGATTTCAAAATCATATAATTGCGTCAGAGCTGCATGCAAACTATCTACAGCCATTTTATCATCGTTCAAATACAACTCACAAATGTCAGAAATAGTCGGTGCTACCCCATTCCAAGTTTTCTCATCACCTTTGTAGATCCCCTTATTCTCATAGGCGTTCATAATGACTTCTTTAAGGAAAGCCTTCTGCTTAGCACCAAGTCCGAAAGCATTTGAGATGGTTTCCTGCAAGGTCGATGCGATGTGCAGTGGTAAAAGTGGCATTGCATCTTTACCAATGTCGATGGCCAATGGATTGTAAGGCAAATGAAAAAGTTTGTGAATCTTTGCACCTGTTGCTTCTATGAATTCCTCATTGATGTAATCACCCTTATAGTCAAAAATCAGTATCCCAATAGGTAACCCGTTGACATTATTTTTCCCCTCCCTACTTAGCTGCGTAATCAAAGATTTGGTGAACTGTGTTTTACCAGTTCCCATCGTTCCAATAATGCCCGTATTAGTATGCATTACCCTACTAGTATCCGTTGGGAACCAGAGCACTTTGCTACCATTACTGATGTCCTCACCAAAATGGATTTTGATAGGACCACTTTCATTACTTTCTTTTACCTCCGTGATTACTGTTGTGCCAGTTGGCTCCTCTATTCCCTCTGAAGTACTGTCTTTTAATTCTGGTTCTTCTTCCAACTCTATGTTTGGATCAAAATCATCAGTTTCAAAGTCAAAGCCTTCTAATTTACCTATTTGGTTAGCCAAAAGCTTTGATTTGTCGATACTACTTTTGGTTTCAAAAAGCCAATGTTTAATCTCTTCGACACCTTTGACCAAATGGCTGTAACCGTCCTGTTCAAACAATTGCAAAAGCGCACCATTTTTTTCGAAACTATACTCCCTTTGTATAAGATTAGTGCTGAATGCAATAATCGCATGATGGCCGACGAACTGCGAAAGGTGTTCTGAAACCATAAAACTGTTGGCCATTAATCGTTCCCTGTATGTAACCAGTACTTTGTCCCAATCCTGTTCTTCCCATACATTGTAGAACTTCATCTTTCCAACGCTCATTAGCACAAGTTTGGCGAAAAAGCTTTTATAGAATTCTTGCTGAAATTCATTATCTGAATGTTTAAGCTCTTTATAAAGTAATCTGTATGTTTTTTCAACCTGGTCATTTGCATGTTTAAGTACATTTGTAGCATTTAGACCAATCTTTACTTCTACCGGCAGGAACTGGAGGTGGAGTTGCCCCGACAGTTCATAAAGTCCAACCATCAATATATCGTCACAATGCTCTTCCTTAGCACCCAGATTTTTAACAGAAAAAAGTCCTTCAGATTTACTCAATCCCGCACCACCAGAAACCCTAAGAATCTCTTCAAGAGAAAGTGGTACCCAAATAATATCTGGATGTGAGTAAAATGCCAAAAAGTTTTTCACCGCCGATGGCAAGCTTAGTTTCTCCTTTCTGAGATTACTATCTTTTTTGCTGATGAGCTTCAATAACCATTCTCCATTAATTGCATTGTAAAGATCAATCAGTTGTATAATATCTGAGTCTTTATAACCCACATTATTCTTTTTGAGTATCTGTTCTAATAGATACCTATACTGCTGGGATTTTCTAGTCACGGTGATGGCATCAAAGCCACTAGCACTGCTGTATTGGTCTGAATAATGCACAATAATCACATCATCCTCCCCTTTAAAAAATGAGAGATCGAAATGTGGATCGACAAAGGTTACCCATTGTGAGTGGTCGTATAGATCGTTAAGAGAGGCTTTAATATTGGTATCAATCAATGTAGTAACAACTTCATCCTTCTTATACGGATGTTTTGAAAATGCAACATTTCCTATTACATTGTAACCTTTCGCTATTTTATTAAGAGCCGTGTCCGAGTGATTATAGCCCGTTCCAAAACCAGTCACATATGTATCATCCTGATAATGAGACGGCACATCTGACAACAACCCATTTAAAGAAACACCTGACGGAATCAATCCACTATCACGACGTGAAACTTTGGAGCTATCATTATTAAACTGATAAAAGGTTAAGTGGGCATAATTGCTTGTACTTTGCTTTCCATCGGCAAAAAATCGAACGTTAGTTCTAAATGCGTTAAGCAAATCTTCAAAATCATAAAATTTTGAGTTTGCACTAATCGAAAATGCCTTTTCAATGTCCTCCTTGTCAAAAAGATGAGCCATTTTTTCAAACGTAGTCACATAGTGATCAGATCCATTAATATAAAGATCGATCGGCCTAAGGTCGAACGGATTCACGTGATTAGATACTTGGTCCTTATAATAATCGAATATACCCTGGAGAACCTGCAAGCAGTCTCCCATATTGAAGACATTAATCTTTAGTGGAACACGATTATCATAATTAAAAAGAAAACCAAAATTATCGACAAATTCGGTAATTTTGCTATTAACAAGCGCCCTGATAAATTCTCTTCCACCGAACTGTTTAAAATGCAGGTCATGACTAAAGTACATCCATTCTGGACTATGATTATTTTCCTTGCTTGCATAAAGGTATGGTGTCCCAATAGTCGTAGGATTTTCCCAGTTCAAGAACGGTAAAAGATTCAATGGTGTTAGCTTTTTGAGCATCGCTTCATAAAGAGAATTTTCTTTAATCTGGTTGTTAATCTCAAGCTGATAAGCTAACATAAGTGGATGCAAAGGTGTGAACTTTACCATCCTTGTTTTGAAATTCTCTACTACAGTCCCCAATTTTAAAAGATCGGAGCTGACTCCATCCTTTAATGGCTGATTTTCTTGAATCTTCTCAATTTCTTTTAAGAATGCATTGACAACAGCTAAGGCCTTTTCTCTTAAAACTGGATTTAGAAAAGTCAGACTAGGTAAAAAGCCGCTTTGACAAATTTCATCGAAATAATCGAAGTAAGCACTCTGCAATTCTGCTGAAATTGCTATATCAACGGGACTTATTACACTATCCACACCTTCTGCTTCTGACCAAGACAACGCCCGGTTTTTCATAATTTGAATTTCCAAGAACAGGTTTGTCCTAAATGTGTCGCGGACAGTAAACTCCTCATTCCTAAAAGAAAGTTTAAGGGTACCATTTTCTTTGTTGTGGATATATTTATAATTCTCCTTATGTATCCTTTTATTTTGCCAAACTTCCCATCCCTTGATTGGAACTGGAAGATTTACTTTCTGCCTAACAACAATTTCAAGAGGAGTATCATTATACCGAAGTATAAACTGTACCTCATCTTCTTCTTGTTCGTTCCATAGATTGACTGTAAGCTCTTTGCTATCATCAAGTTCAACAATATCATGTTGTGCTGCCACAATATCTTCAGAAATCGAAAGCCCAGGATTAAAAATGAGCTTATCCTGATCATTAATTAACAAGCTACCGGAATCTCGCAATAAATAGTTTAACGAAAATCCTTCCAAAAAAGCTGGTCCCAAATTCAGGCACCATAATTTGAATCTATATTTATTACCATTATTACCATCAGCATATTCAAAAATTAGCATGTCTTGGTTATAGTGCTCTGCAAGGATAGTAAGCTTTAAATGTCTTCCAGATTTTTCGACAATCGATCCTGAGTAATTTTTTCCAACTTTTATCTCACCTTTTAAAAAGCTATCAAAAGAAATGATAACATTTATAGGATAGACACCAAGCGGATTAAATACAAGCAGATTACGCTGTCTATTCCCAGTTATAGTATCCGCTGTTGGGCGGTCCCATGCTGTAACCCCGGGAGTAACAGATTTCAAGTCAATTCCTTTGTATAAAATGGGTTGTCCCTTATCCTTTTCAGGTATCATTTTGATGAGATCCGCATAATCTATCAACTTCCATGAACCATCATCAATACCATCAGTGATCATCTTAACACCAGCACTGGTAAATCTCTTTTCCAACTCCTGGACTACATCCCCATAATTGATGCTAAATTCTATAGCCTCGTAAAGACTGTTGTTACTTTGTATCAGCGATTTGATTCGCTTAACATCCTCGATACTCGAAAGTTCTTGATGTGGAAATACACCAATTGAGGAATAGTCTTCTTCATCAATCCGTCCCCGTTTGACAATGCCAATAATGGAAGCAAGGTCAAAGATAGAGGCATTATCAAGTCTAAGGTTCAATGTCTTTTTATTTAACGCTTCATTGAGAATAATTTTGTCTGAAATTACAAACGTATTACTTTCACGAATATCTTTTTTAAGACCCGTAGAGAAAAATTCATAATTAAATGGCATACCCGCCTTTGTTAAATCTCCACTTCCACCAATAAGACTATCTAGTTTTCCACTAAAAAGTATCAGAATTGATTTACCCACAAAAACATCCTTTTGCGCAGCAACTTGGTTACGCAATGTCGTTAGAAAATTCTCTGTAGTTTCTGCATTTGAAGATATGATGAGGTCTGCATGTCCAAACGTCAATTGTTTTGTTTGAAATACCTTTGAATCTGGATTGTGCTGATAAACAAAATCAGTACTTATTTCATCTCTATAGGAAAAAAGAGTTTCAGTAAATTGCTGAAGGTCTTGTTCACGCTCAAGGTAAAGATAATAACGATCTCCTATCTTCAGGTTAACAGGGTTTGAAAAAAACTCCAGTAAATTATCCGCCAGATAATTATAAAATAGGTCTAATGTATTGTGCATCTCCGCTGTCGCTTTTTTTCTCAATTAAATTAATTTTGTCGTATATCTCAACGATCGCCTGTTGCGTTGAATCATCAAAATAGATTCCACGTTCATTGAACTGCCTCCAAAGATCCTTAAGTCTCATCTTTTCCTGTCCCGCTATACAAAGCTTTGTAATGAATAGCAACGTCTCGTTAGTCAGGCTAAGCGAATAGCCACTGCGCCCTCTATTTTTAAGGATATACTCCTTACTAAAGACGATGAACCATTTCCCGTAGCTGTTACGTTTGGACTTTCTACTTGATTTTTCGAATTGGAAATCTATTTGACAATAAAGTCGGTAAATAATCTCCTCGAACTCATTTTTTGGATCAGCGATCTTAATCCTAGCATTAAAATAGTCCTCAAAGATTAACCAGTCTACATCCTTGGGTGCATATTTGAGATATGTATCACAAATTAATTTTGCATGAGCAATAAGTTCTTCTTGCTGATCTTTAGCTGAGGATTTATAGAGTTCAGAGAGTTGTATATAATCCATCGTTCCTGTTTCTGAAACCAGCGGGATATGATTAATAAAGTCAAGTGCAACTGTATGCGAAAAAAACTTCCAGATTCTTGTTTCGAGCATCTTCCATCCGCTTTCATTTGTCCTCCTTGATTCAGAAACAGATTCACTTTCAAGAGTAAAATAAAGCTGATGCTCTTTTTTGGTAAAAAAATCACCGAACATAAAAGCTGCTTTGGACACATAAGCAAAATAGTAGAACTTCAATAGTTTTTCACTTTCTACAAGAAATGTCCCTTTATCCATTTTCAACAGAAACCTGAAGTCACTCCTAAACCTTTCGATAATCCCTTGATCAAGTACATGGAAAGGTTTATCACTTTTTCCCTTTATCGAACTGACTTCATCAAGTAGAGGCAAAGACCTATCAATCAGTTCATGGAATACATTTTTTTTCTGATCTTTAGTTTCGGCCACAAGCTTATCGAGGTCCTCGTCAAAAAAAAGCTCACGAATAAAATCAGCTATGTTCTTAAGTCCTGGTTGCTGATAGTTCCAAAATAGGTATAGCTGTGCAGAATTACCATATTTGACAAGATTATCTTCTCTGAAAAATACCGATTCGATAATGGACTTCAGTTTTTCTTTTTGGCCCTCTTCACAATTCGTGATTAGTGCTGCATTTTCCAAAATACTCTCTTTGAGATTCTTCTTAAAATTTGTTTGCTCCTTTGAACCAGCTAGCTGTTTTGGAAGTGCTTTGCACATGATTTCCCTATAGCAATGACCAATACAGCCATCAAAGGATTTGAAATCCTCTTTTATGTTTCGCTCAATGGGATCATCAAACTTTGTACTAAAAGGCAACAAAGGAATTACCTTTTTATCTTGATGAAAAACCTGCTTCACTTCCTTAGATTTTCTTAGATAAGCCTTTAAACTATCTTCGACGTTGAATTCTCTAATCATAGTGGCTTATTTAATTTTGAGAACTCGAATTCATTGTACTCATTCAGTTGAAGTTTATAATCGAGGTGATAACCAATGTTTACTTCATCTATGAATAGATCCTCGATAGCGGAGTTTTCATAAATCAAATTGTCAACCATGGTAACAAAGTTGATAAAGCTGTTCCTGTCCAGCTTATTTGGCCGGTAACCTTTGTTTACCTTCTGCAAAAGGGTATAAAGTGAATAGTCGACATCAACTCCGATAAGGTTATTTCGAGTAGGGTCGTTCCTATTTGGAACAATAAATTGAACTTTCACCTCGGTCAAGAACTGATGCAACACTTGTTCTTCGAGCTTTTGGTTCACTGAAGGGAGCAACGATCTGAACTGGATATTCCTGAAAAGCCTGTATGAAGAATGCCTCGACATATTACTAAACATAATTTTGTTGGGCTCCAGGGTACTACCATTCCACAACATCGCCGCATTCTTGACAAGTTCGTTAATTTCCTTCAGTCCAGATGCATCTTTCACATTTGAAAAATAGAGGGCTTTGGTGAATAAATTGAAAAAGTCATCGGCATACAATGAGTCAATATGTTCGACAAAATAATTCAGTCGTAGATATGTCTTAAAAAGGATCTCTTGTTCATCGAAATTATCCTTTAATATAGCAATCAATTGTCTGTCCAGAGACTTAAAATCTTCGGTAAAGATTTTAAGCGGATCTACACTAGTAAAAAGTGCAATTGCCTTCTCATCAAGTCGCTCATACCTTCGAACACTAGGATCTAGCTTGAAAAACGAAAAAAAAATCCTAGACAGCTGTGGGCGCTCAAAAATATAATTAACCATATGATAGTCCAGTCGAAGTTTTACAGGCAGACTTGCAATCTGCGATCTGTATTTTTCGACTTGGACTTCGGCCAATTCGTAAGGAACCAAGATATCGTAAATAAAATTGAGTATTTGTCTAAACGATATAATCAGCTTTTCCTTCAGAATACATTCCACCAAAAGCTTGGCCAATACCTCTCTATTATTTCTATCAGTGAAAAACTCAAAATTTATTCTTACGGGACATTTCTCAGACCATTCCAGTGAACTTAATTCACTATAAGCAACATATATGGGGTTTGACGGAACAGGATTTACGATTTTATCGAACAACTTTTCAAAAAGGCCGGCTCTAACCCCCTCCTTTGTCAAGTCAAAGAAATGATGGTTCGTAAAGTTGACAAACTGGAAATTACTATCTTCCAAAAACTTATCTCTAACCTCGAACTTTTCTGGATTTACGATCCCATTTTCATCTACAAATTTCTTTAATTGTGAAAATCCAATTGGATTTTCTTCAAGAAAATTACTCAAAGTACCTAAATTAATGGCAAGGATCCATTTCTCAGAAGATTTAGGGAGTCTTTCATCGCTAAAGGGCTGAAGTATATCTCGTAAAGTTTGAATGCAGGTCTGGTCAGGGCTAAAGCTTTCAGTTGCGTCATTATGTATATTGAAAGCCTCCATATACTTAGAAAATTCGCCATCCTGGTTGAGCTTGGATAGCAAATGGGACTTACCGTCTCCAACATTCCCGCACACCATTACTAAGCAAGATCCATTTTTGGCACTTGCTTCTTTAATTATATTTTTTAGATCGATCTCGACCGATCTTTCTACATGAAGGTATTTTTTCACATCGTCTTCCATTTCCAACTGCGCGTCGGCAATTGCTTCCTTGGATGATTCCTTCAGCTTACTCAGCTGATAAATAAGTGGGTGATAATTGTTCATAAAGAGAGTTAATTAAAAATGGTTTACTCATCAAATCCTTCTGAAAAGAATTCTTTAAGTGAAATGTCCATTGTCTTTAGAATCTTTGCCAATGTGAGTATTTTTAGATTCTCTCCAACTTCGTACTTTCCGTATTGGGTCCTAGAAATACCACTTTCATTGGCAAAATGCTCGTAATTAGTAAACCCTTTCTCAATCCGAAGGGACTTAATCCGTGTGGCAAGTTTGCCGAGCAGCTTTATTTCCTCTTTTTTACTATTGTCATCGGCTTGCATAGACAAATGTTGGAAATTAGAACTGCTTTAAGTACCTGTTTAAAACGGCTATTTGATATGATTTTGAACAAAAACCATTTTTTAACTATCTAAAACGAAAAAAGCAGGGCATATGCCCTGCTTTAAAGAAATTAATTATCATTAATTACCTTATTCCGCTAGCTTAAATTAAATGAGCTCCATTAATCCCACATCGATTTTTGACGCGATAAATTCAAAACCAGTAGTATTATGATTGCTTTGAAACTCGATGTTAAGAAGCTCCAGCCCATCATCTACATGCATCTTGATATACCTGACGATATCTTTATTAGTCGCATATATATCATAATGAATACTCATAAGTCCGATGTAAAAATCAACGTATTCACCGAAAAGCACCTTGACACTATATTCCTTTCCGCCAGAATCGCGGATATCTTTTAGGTCTAACTTTCTTTCTAAGGAGATTGAATAAGCCAATGCTATTCGTGATATGGTGTTCTCAGCTCCAAGACCAAGTTTGTTGGTCAGAGAACTTACAATTTCTTTATTTGCCTTTGAGGTCTTAATATTACTAAACATGTGCCTGCTGTGTCTGTTTGAACCATGTAAACAACAATTCTGGCTGAACCTCCTCAAAACCCGAATTATAGTTAGAATTCTGTTTAATCAGGTAAGATCTTCCAACCTTACCCAACATCCAACTATATTCTTCCTCAGAAAGCTCCTTCTGTAAAAGCGGAAAAAGTACAACCTGAGCAGAAAGATGAGGATAAAACTCTTTGATAATGTTTTGGGAATGATTTTTATCGAACTTCTGTAGTGGACTATCTATGAATACCGGGAACCGGATGTTCGATTCATCAACCAGAGCCTTCAGTAGTGCAGTAGCATAAAGTTGTTGCTCTCCCTTAGAAAGCAGCTCCTTATCTATAAATACATCATTGTTGTCATAAAGCTCGATATCTATCATATCCCCCTGTACAACAACATTTACTCTGCTCACAAAATCGCTTTTATGCATCAGCTTATTAAGTTCAAAATAAATATTTTTTTCCAACGACCCTTTCTTTTTAAGTTTGAGTTTTTGAATAAATATATCAAGTTTTTGAATCAGCCTTTCTGCTGTTATGTCTTTTTCTTGATCAACGTCCTCAAGTTGAACCTTTTTGCTCAGTTCAGAAATCTGGCGAGAAAAGGTATTGATTTCCGTATCCAGTTGTTGGCGTTGCGCTATTAGGTTTGAGCTTTCTTTTTCGAGCAATCCGATCTCGTCTTCAAGTTTTTCTTTTGACTGCCGGATACCTGCGATCACAGGATCTTTCCCTTTTGATTCAGCATCCTGAAGTTTTCGGTTTACATTATTGAATACCGTTTGAAGACGTTTCTGATCATTCAACAATGTCTTAAAAGTCTTGCTGTATGCATTTTTCAGATTATCGTAGATGGCAAAAAAGTCATTCTGCTGTTCTGGCGTAAAGTTGAGCAACATCTTAACTTGACTGGTTTGCTCTGGTAGCATCATCGATCGGATTAACTCCAAAAGCTCAGGATGTTTTTTGTCACTGATACCAAGATTTTCCTTTTGCCCAATAAGTGCAGTAGTGATTAACGAGAATTTATTTTGCAATAGCGCTATTGCCGATGCGCTATTGTTGCTTTCGGCTTCGATCTGAGCTTTCACTTGTGCCATCTTGCTCGCTAGCATCGCAAATGGTGCAAGTTCCAACATATCATTGAAACGTGCCTTTAGATGGGCAAGGTCAGTAGAAAGTAAATTCTTTTGCTCGCGCAATCTACCTAATTCGGCAAGTGTTATCGAACTGCCCTCTCTGATCAACTGTTCCTGATATTTGTCGGAGGCGCTTTTCTTGACCTGAATATACTCAAATAATTCTTCCAACTGATCTCCTTTGTGTAACGCTATCTTTTTTGATTGTTCCACTTGCTTATTGAGCTTTTCAAGCGTAATACGATCACTTTTGACTGCCGATTTCTCTCTTATCCTATACCTCAACAGCTCAAGACTAGATTTAAGGTCAGTATATTTTTTTATGCCTAGTACCTCAGCATAGGCTTGACTAAGATAACGCTTCTCCTCTACTGTATTCACCTCGGCGAGTGAAACTATCTTTTCTGCATCAAAAAAGAAGAACTTGGCAATCTCCTTTGGCAACACAAAGTCATTAATAAAGATCTCGGGACCAACATTCTTTGTGAGCTCATTGGGCCTTCCATCAATAAGAATCTCAAGCTGTTCCTTCTTATCAAAAATATTGTAAGTTCGCTTGATATCGATTTGATTGCAAGAAACAGATGGGATCATAAGGTCCGAAAGGCGAACGTAAACATTGAAAGAAGTAAGTTCATCGATCTGTTTATTGATTGCTTCACGTTGTGGAAGATTCTTACCTTCCAATTGTAGTTGTAAGGCTTCCACCTTCGGGCCAGATAGACTAAGGCTATGCCTGTTCATCAGTTTTTCGCAGTACCGCTTGTAACCGCCCGCCTCACTGATGTCTTGTTTGTATCTGTCATCAACGTCAACCATAAGTTTTCCGTAAAGACACCACACCAAAGACGTGAGGAAAGAGGTTTTTCCAAAACCATTATTTCCCGCAATGACAGTAATGTTTTTATCAGTATCTATTGAAAACCTAATTTCATGGCTTCCGCTATAAACCCTAAAATTATTTAGAGTGATTTGGCTAATGAACATTTTCTTTTTTTGTCTTTACATGCCTTTCAAGATGGTTATCTAAATCATTCTGAAGGCCATAATTACTTACTAAAATATATTTTGATTTCTGAACCTCTAACAGCTCTTTAATCAGGTTGAAATCGGTATCGTCAACAAATACCTCTTTCAGAATCTCTTGTTCGAAAATATCTTGAACTGCAAAATCCTGAAGCTTAAGGTCTGTACCGTAAACACTATTATAAATATCAGCAACACTGAATCTGAACAGAGAATCCCTATGCCAGGTAACCTGTATACCTACCAACTCCTGTGCATTAATCAATACGAGTTCTGGCTCACTTTTTTGTACTTCTTTTTGTGCTTCGAGCAGAGTTTTAAGCATTTCTGCTCTGTGATCTTCTGTATAAGGACCCCATGTATTTTCGTCTTCAATATAACTCCCTCTCCTTTTGGTATCCCTAAGTTCTCTCTTATTCCTATTTTCCTGTAGCATATCTCTAAAATCTGCTAAGGGTTCCATCCACTCTTCGCCATTATCGATCAGTGCAGACATAGATTTATCCTTCTTCACAACCGTACAGACCCAACATCCAAATCTGCTGTTACCGCAAGAAGGAGTTGTAGTATCAATTACAAGAGGACAATCTCCACCGCTCGCATTTCTATATAAAGTAATTAAATCCCTATTTGTACCACCCCATCCTGGATCATTCTGCAACAGATACTGCCAAACTTCATCGGTTTCTACATCCTTGATCAGCGCAAACACATAGGCATTGGGAAGTACATGCTTTCTTAGCCTTTCTCCCTTCACCTCATATTTTTTTATGCTCCTCGCCCTTGTGGAACTTTCAGCGCTTCTTGTTCCTAAAAGTATGATGACCTCACCAATCTCACTGATCTTACTTTTGATAAATTCGGTAGTTGGATTGATTTTTAACCGCTCGGTGCACCACCTGAAGGTATTGTTAGGAGCTGGATAGCCCTTGCCAATAAGGTTCACCCAAAAACTTTCCTCCAGTCTTGGTGTAGTTTCGTGAACTGTTAATGGCATTCCCTGTTTGACCGCCTGTTCCTGAATATTGTACAGGGTTTTTCGGATAAATTGTGCAATCTTTGGATTTTCTACCAATGTATCATTACAGACTACATGTACCGGTCTTGTCCTTAATATAGGATCGATCTTATTGATGGTAGTCCAGACTAATTGGAGCAACATGGTCGAATCCTTCCCCCCGCTGAACCCGATGATCCAAGGGCGATTATCATCATCAGCCATATATTGCTCAAATACTTCCTGCTGTAAAAATTTTATATCAAGTGCCATATCATACCCCCAAAATTATTACCTAAACTAGCCCACATTTTTAACTGTTGGCTCAAATCGATTGTCTTTCTTAAATTTTGTAAAAAATGTCCATAAAGACTGAAATCACAACATATCAAAATCGCTGAGATCAGGTTTTACAAAATAAACATATCTTAATAAAGATTAAAGGTATCAACAATCATTGCATTAGCATAAGACTATTTCTCCACAAATACAGCATAACCTGATAATTAAAGCTTTAACCTGGCAAATAGTGGACGATTTTACATGCTCATGAAAATGAGTTTTCTTCAAGCCTAGCTTTTAAAGTTTTTCCTTCTGAATTAAGCCATGTAATTGGACCAGGTGTATGTCTTCCAAGTACAATATTGGCAGCAGAACTTGGGCTTGAAAAAATAGTATCATCATTAAATATAAATACATTCCCATTTAATGAAAGCAGATCGGTATCGATAAGTTTCTGTCTCAGCGCCCTGTAGGATTCACTCATTCCATTTGCCATCATTTTTTTTGCTTGGGAACCTTTTGTTACTACAAAACCCTTATCACTCTGATACATTGTTGCGCTAAAATTCTTTGATTTTATAAAGAAAAGTTCTATTGGAGTTTCTGACACCAATACATGCTGATTATCTTTTTGAATAGAGGAAGGAATAAGAAACTTGAAGCCCATGATAGGAAGTATAAGCTTGATCTGCTCTAGAAAATATTCAAGATCAGACAACTCAGCTTCATGCAAAACCGGAAGGTAGGGCATATTTTCATTATCGATCTCAGCAGCCTTGGCTAAGTGGGCATCCTGAAGCAATCTACATTCAAGATACTTTACATGGGCCTTTGTCAGAAGATCATCTTTACTAATGAAAAACACTAATTCTTCAAAATCTCGTTTGGGTTCCATTAATTGCTGTTTCAATCTTGATTGGATTTTTTCAGCTTCACCAATATAGATCCGCTCGCTAAATGAAAAATGAACGGGACTAGATTTGAGGATGTAAACCCCTGGCCTGAGTACTTCATCTCTTGCTAATATCTTCGGAACTGATGCCCTGTTTGAATAAACAGCCTTACCAACCCAGTTTCCTATCTCAACTGTTCTTGGGCCATACTCTGTACCATCGATCATATAAACTAAAAGTTTCCTACCCATTATAAGTTTTGGTTATGGATTTAAAAAGTATTGAAATTTTTGATTTCTAAACTGAGATATAATTATTAGAACAAGTTAATATTTTTCATAATACCTGCATCTTTTACTTGGACAAAAGTAAATTAGCTTACCACTATTCAGCTATCTGAAATTCAAATAAAAGACCCGATCTTAAATTACATTAGTCTTCAACGTGCAGCATTGGCATACAAAATCGAAATATTTAAATTGACAAACATTTTTAAACAATTACTCTCAATTCGTTATGTATGATTTATGACCAAAATAATCGTCAATCAAATGGAGTGAAAGTTGTTCGGGAGGATCATTTGGATTTAGATATTTGACAATTTCCATAAATAATTGGTCCATATCAGCTAATGATGTATCCATGTATGTCAATGTAACTACATTATGCCTTTTAAAGTAAGCCCTTACCTTTTCGACGTCTTTTTCGACAATGGATTTAGCTTCATGATTCATACCTTTAATAGTCCTCTTTTTACCAGTTTTATCAGTTCCTGAAAACTCGCCATGTGTAGACCACGGACTTAATTCGATTCCAATTTTGTCTAACGTAAATGGGTTAATAATCAAGAAATCAAGTCTGTACTTATGTTTTTTAGAACATGGTTCAAACTGAACTTCCGGGATTAAAAGGGGTATTTGAAGCGGATTATTCGAGGCCTCCACAAACTCAATATAAGATTCATATAGAGTAACCTGATACTTAGAATTAGTTAACCTAACTTGACTGAGGGTAAAATTTAAATAATCTGTTACGCTACTAAATTTAAAGAACCTTTCTTTCCCCTGAATACAAATTCCAGTTTTTAACACATGGCCTATTGTCCAATATGCTTCCGAAAAAGCTCTTATTTCAGATTTGTCATTTTCCCATTTACCATTGACAAATCTTGGTGTCACTAACAAACCATAATCGGCGTTGTTATCTCCAAACCAAATTTCTGCTTCGTTCTCACCAGGTCTTTTCTTTGCAAATTCTTCATATCGTTTTAAAAATGATCTACGAAGGAACAGTTCTACATACTGCTTAAAAAACACGTTCTTCTTGTCCTTTAAATGTTCAAATATTTTGATATATCTTCCTTGTTTACCTTCCCGGAGTCCTTGTTCCAATCCTTGAATCCATTTAATTATATATTCGTCCGGCGTTTTTATTATTTCGTTTTTTAGATCCATAAAGTCTCCAGCTTTACTACCTATATATGCGTTTAATGAAAGTTCATCGTCACGATCGACTTCAAGTAAGGTTTTGCTAACTATGCTTCTGAGCTGATCTTTTATTTTTGCAGAAGTTTTATTTCTTGCAGTTTTGTTTGGGTCTCTCTTGGCCATTTAGAATTTCTTAGGTTAATATAAATTCATACAAGATAATATATAGTAATCAAATAACATATTTCCAAGATACTGAACTATTTTGAGT
>Ga0247807_10001141_pt1 | contig 16031 bp, 11 predicted proteins | sample UWRJL074202C1_FD_179931 | JGI IMG/M metagenome (GOLD analysis project Ga0247807, IMG submission 179931) | Plant litter microbial communities from Arlington Agricultural Research Station in Wisconsin, United States - UWRJ-L074-202C-1 | ecosystem: Environmental > Terrestrial > Plant litter >...
GCAGTTTTTCGCGCGGAATTTCCATCCGGATCATTTTCTCAATCTTGTGAATATGGTACTCATCGGCGTCGGTTGCAAACGTAATGGCCTGTCCAACATGATTCGCCCGTCCGGTCCTTCCGATTCGGTGAACGTAATCCTCATATATCAAAGGAACGTCAAAATTGATCACGTGGCTCACTTCTGTGATATCAATTCCTCTTGCTACCACATCGGTTGCCACCATCACGCGAATGGAACCTTCCCGAAATGCTTCCATCGCATTAATCCGTGTATTTTGTCCTTTGTTGGCATGAATCACACGCAGCTCGTCTTCCGAAACTACGCGGCCGAGTAAATTCTGATGAACCAAACTTGCCACTTCACGGCTGCGGGTAAATATGAGAACGCGATTGAAAACTTCGCGGTCTTCAAGCAAATGCGTGAGCAGATTAATTTTTGTGCGAAAATTGGGTAATTCGTAAAGCTTTTGTGTGATCATTTCAGCCGTGGTAGACTGAGGAGTCACTTCAATGCGGGTTGGAAATTCCAGAAATTCGTAAGATAAATTTTCTACTTTATCCGAAAACGTAGCTGAAAAAAGCATGTTCTGTCTTTTCCTTGGAATGATTTCCAGAACGCGGCGGATCTGCGGCATAAAACCCATATCCATCATTTTATCGGCCTCGTCAAGAATCATTACGTTAAGATGTTTCACAATAATGACCTCTTTCAGATACAGATCCATAAACCTGCCCGGCGTGGCGACAATAATATCCACCCCTTTTTTAATCGCTTCGATCTGAGATTTTGGGCCCAATCCGCCATAAAGTACAACGGTACGGATATCGGTATATTTGCTGAACTGGATGATTGCCTCCGAAATCTGCATGGCCAATTCCCTCGTTGGCGCGAGTATTAGCGCACGGGGATGATCTCCCTGTGCAAATTTTATCCGCATCAGTAACGGCAATGCGTAAGCGGCGGTTTTGCCGGTTCCGGTTTGTGCTATTCCTAAAATATCCTGGCCGGAAAGTGCTAACGGTATTGCCTGTTCCTGTATGGGCGTAGGTTCCAGGTAACCTGCTTCTTCAATGGCATTGAGTAATTGACGGTTAAGCTTAAATTGCTCAAATTTGTTTTGCGTAGTCTGCATCGTGCAAAGGTACAAAAACTACGAGCCTGTTTATAGGATAAATTATAAACAGGCTCGTAATCACTTGTAATTGTTACACTTTTATAGCGTCGTCTACCATGGCGGCAGAGCCTACATAAATAGGAGAACGCTGGTGAAAAGACGTAGGAACAATGTCCAGAATTGCACCAAAACCATCACTCGCTTTTGCTCCGGATTTTTCTGCAATAAATGCCAGCGGGTAACATTCGTATAAAAGACGCAGTTTGCCTTTGGTATCTTTCTTGGTTGAAGGATATAAATAAATCCCGCCTTTGAGCAAATTTCTGTGAAAATCACCCACCAATGAGCCGATATATCTGGCGCTGAAACCGTTCCTTTTGCAGTTTTCGAGGTATTTCTGAACAGAGATATGGTAGCTGTAAAAATGTCCTTCATTCACAGAATAACACAAGCCGTTTTCCGGTGAACGCATATTTTTATGTGAAAGAATAAATTCACCCAATGACTGATCAAGCGTAAATCCATTGACGTCGTCGCCTGTTGAGAAAACGAGCATCGTCGAGGACCCGTACAAAATATATCCTGCTGCAATTTGTTTGCGGCCTCCCTGTAAAAAGTCCGCTTCCGTAGCAGGGGAACCAATTTCTGAAACTCTTCTGTAAATTGAAAATATGGTCCCGATGGAAACATTGACATCGATATTGGAAGATCCGTCCAAAGGATCCATTGCCACTACATATTTTCCATGGTCATTGCCGGTATGAATAATATGCTCGTCTTCCTCAGAAAGTATGGCGCAAACCTCACCTCCGTTTTTCAGGGCTCTTATAAACCTGATATTGGCTACCATGTCCAATTTTTGCTGATTTTCGCCCTGCACGTTTTCAGTTCCGCTGCCTCCTGCAATGTCTACCAAACCTGCTCTGTTGATTTCGCGGTTGATGATTTTTCCTGCCAAAGCAATGTCACGGAGCAATTGAGAAAGTTCACCAGTTGCATAGGGGAATGCACTTTGGCTAAGCATAATAAACCGGTCAAGTGTTACACCCACTGGTAATGCAAGTTCCTGTACAGTTTTTGAGTTCATAAAAATCCGGTCTTATTAGTAGTAGATTATGTCAAATTACACTTCTGTTTTCACATTTCCATCTGCTTGATTTAATATAATTTTTTAAAAAGTATCCGGAACGTAATTTCTTCAAATGAGTAACAGATAATGGACTTCTGATGCAAATTCAAAAATATTTATTCGCGGTTTTATCCAATTTTATTTCAATAATTAATTTTTCTTTTGGGATGAATAAAAACTTGAAATACCAGACTTTGTCTTTTATTTTTACTCATTTAATATTTTTAAATCAGTCGGCAATTGCAGCAAAGGCTGATTCAACTGAAACCATTGTTATCCCCGTCGGAGGTAACTCGTGGGTACGCAATGGCAGTTCAGAAAAAATTACAAAGAACGGTTTGGAAAACTGGGGTGATCCAACTGCTGTTTGGGAAACCTATATCCGATTTTCAAAAACAGGCCACATAAAACTTTTTTTAAACGCTCGAATTGAGGGGAAAAGCAAAATCAAGATAACTCTACTTGATAAATCTAAAGATTTTTTTCTGGATAAAAACAGTCGTAAAATTGATGCTGGTGAATGGGATATAAATAAGATTGGCTATGTGAAAATCTCAGTTCAGGGCCTTTCGAAAGCGGGCAATACATTTGCTGAACCCAAAGAATGGATTTTGCAAGGCAGTGCAGTCAACGGGCAAACGGCTTATGTAAAAGACAACCAAGACAATTATTTTTACTGGGGAAGGCGCGGGCCGTCTGTTCATCTCAGTTATGACTTGCCGGCAAATGAAGAAATTGAATGGTTTTATAATGAAGTAACTGTTCCCGAAAACCAGGACGTGATTGGTTCGTATTTTATGGCCAATGGATTTGGCGAAGGTTATTTTGGTATGCAGGTTAATTCGGAAAAAGAGCGGCGGATATTGTTTTCAGTATGGAGTCCTTTTAAAACAGATGATCCAAAATCCATTCCGTCTGACAAGCGGATTGTCATGCTGAGTAAGGGATCAGGCGTGTATACCGGCGAGTTTGGCAATGAAGGTTCGGGCGGGCAAAGCTATCTTAAGTACAATTGGAAGGCGGGCAAGACTTACAAATTTTTACTGCACGGAAAACCTTCCGGCGACAGCACGACAACCTACACAGCTTACTTTTTCACTCCTGAGGAAAATAAATGGCAGCTTATCGCCAGTTTCAACCGTCCGAAAACCGAGACTTACCTAAAACGGCTTCATTCGTTTTTGGAAAACTTTATTCCCGAAACTGGAGACAAGAAACGCAAGGTAAATTTCGGAAACCAATGGATCCGCACCACTTCCGGCAACTGGATTGAACTGACAAAAGCGAAATTCACAGCAGATGCCACGGCGCGAAAAGGATACAGAATGGATTACGCAGGAGGACAGCAGGGAAATAAATTCTTCCTGCAAAACTGTGGGTTTTTTAGTAAAAATACTGAAATAAATGAGGATTTTGAACGCGAAGCGGTGGATAATGAGCCGGTTTTAGATTTAGACTTCATTGTTAAGTGATCCTTAAATGTTTCAAGGTAGCCCTGATTTCCGCATAAGTGATGTTTTCATCCAATGCATTTTTAACCTCGCCTAATGTGGCTTTTTTATTTTCAGTAAGATAATTGACAATGGAGTCGATTTTTTCTGGCTGATAGACTTGGAAAATATCCAGTTCTCCGGTTTCAATAAAATGGATCAGGTGAACTTCAATGGTGGCTGGTGTAAATCCTCTTTCTGCTGCAATTTCTTCTATCGTTTTTCCTGATTTAAAAAGATCCAAACTGGCTTTCTTAGTATCTATTTTTTCTTTAGAAAATTTGGCTTCGCTAACAGATTCGCCTTTAATCTCGGGTATTTCAATGTTATTTTCCTGACAATAATTGTTGATGATTCCAATGATCGTTTTGCCATATTGTTTGACTTTTGTCTTGCCGATTCCCTTAATCGTTGCAAGCTGGCTCAAAGTCGTTGGCAAAACTTCTGTTAATTCCATGATCGTTTTCATCGGAAGCACAAGATAATCCAAAATGTCATTTGCAGAAGCCACATCATTTCTCCACGATTTTAACGCTGCATAAAGTTTGCCGTGTTTAACCCCTTTTGGAACTGCAATATTCGGATTGCCAGCGCTTTCCGGCAATGCTTTGAAATCAATGTCCGCATTGGCTTTTGCCTGTAAATATTTTATTGTTTTAAATCCCTCCTGAGCTATTTTCATGCATTGGCTTTTTACAAAAATTGCTTTCTGAAAATTTTCCAACGCCTGCCCGGCCGTTTTTTTGACAGCTGAATTGTCTGTTTCAATAACCAATGCCTTTGCTTCCGGGAATAAGAACTGCTCCATTTTCTCTGAAAAATAGGTACTTGCTTTTTTTACGCGGGTTTGGACTTCGTCGCTTTCTTCGGGTAAAATTTCTTCGGAAATCAGTCTGGAAAGCTGTCCGCGAAACTTATCTGATACAATGTAAACATCACTTTCTGTTGTGTCCCGGATGAGTTTCATGGTATCTAAAATCGCCGCGTTGATGATGATGGCGTTCTCTTCCAGAATTCTGTTTAGCTGAAAAAATGTCCTTTTAATATCACTGAAATCAAATAGTTCAAATAGCAAAGACCGTTGAAATGCCACTTTTGCATCCGAAAGCTGTTGATTATCAGGCGGATTGTTATTGGCATCTCTGGAATAGGCAGCAACGGTTCCATCCGTTTTCACACTTTTCATTGCGATTTTGGTGCTCAAAACCATTCCTTCAAAACTTTTGCAGCGGCTCAGAGCCACATAAACCTGGCCATGCGCAAAGGACTCATTCGCATCGATAATCGCTTTTTCGAATGTCAGTCCCTGACTTTTATGAATGGTAATCGCCCAGGCAAGTTTGAGCGGATATTGGGTAAAACTGCCAATAATCTGTTCGTCAATTTCCTTGGTTTCAGGGTTGAGCGCATATTTTACATTCCGCCATTCGGATTTTCCCACTTCAATTTCAGCATATTCTCCTTTGCATTTGACATAAATCGCTTCATCGTCCATGCGCACAATCTGGCCAATTTTTCCATTGTAAAACAGTTTTTCCCGCGAAGGGTCGTTTTTTACAAACATCACCTGAGCTCCTTTTTTAAGAATCAGACTTTGCTCGGTAGGGTAGGAATAAGTGGGAAATTCACCCGTAATTTCTGCCTGAAATGTCCTGATTTTTCCGGTAAGTTCTTCCAGTTTTACCGCGTTAATCGTCTGTGCACTTGCATTGTGCGTCGTCAGGGTAATGTATCCTTCGTCATCCTCAGGCTTAAAATCAGGAATGTAGCGTTGGTTCAATGCTTCGAGCGTTTCCTTATCCAGTTTGTTTTCCCGGATGCGGTTTAGCAGATCAATGAAAGCCGTGTCGGTTTGCCGGTATATATGCGTTAGTTCTACTCGTACGGGATTCGTCTTTTGCAGTGCATGGCTGCTGAAAAAGTAAACAGTGTCGTAATAAGTTTTCAGCAGGTTCCACTCTTCGTCCTTTATGACGGGCGAAAGCTGGTGAAGATCGCCGATCATCAGAAGTTGTACGCCTCCAAATGGTTGAGAACGGTCTTTGTATCTTCTCAAAACTTCATCAATGGCGTCCAGCATGTCTGCGCGCACCATACTGATTTCGTCTATCACCAGCAAATCCAGACTTTTAATCAGATTAATACGTTCGCGATTGAATTTATGAACGCTTTGTGACGAAGAAATGCTCTCAGGAATATGAGGGCCAAAGGGCAGCTGAAAAAATGAATGAATCGTAACACCGCCCGCATTGATGGCCGCAACGCCGGTTGGAGCCACAATGGCCATTCTTTTGTGGAGCGTTCTTTTGAGATTATGTAAAAAAGTTGTTTTCCCGGTTCCGGCCTTCCCGGTCAGGAAAACATTTTTATTAGTGGAATGAACAAACTCCGAAGCAATTTCCAGTGGTGTATTTTGACTCATGATGATGAAGGATTGGCCCGAATAAAACGAATTGCAAAAATAGCATTAACAACAATGAATACGCCGGTTTTTTTGTCTGCCAAAACGGATTGCGTTTCATTAGGCCGCTAACTGCCGGTTGTACAAATGCCTAGTTGTTAGACTCAAAAATTCGCTTTGCAACATTTTAGTTTAATTTTTAGAATATTATTGAATAATATTTAATTGAAAGTAAATATTATTAAGTTTGTGGTAAATAAAATTGATTTTTATGCAATCGCATGATTAAAAAGTTACCATCTGTTTGTCCAAGCTGCTCTGCCGCTCTAAAGATCACAAGTTTGGGTTGCGAGGCCTGTGAAACCATCGTTTCGGGCAAATTTGAGTTGCCGGTACTGGCGAAAATATCTGCGGACGACCAGCAATTTATTCTGGACTTCATTAAAAGCAGTGGCAGCCTCAAAGAAATGGCGCAAAAACGCAATTTAAGCTATCCTACTGTGCGCAATATGCTGGACGACCTCATTTCAAAACTTAGTAAAAATGACTGATCTGAAAACTGCAAACTTAAACAAATGGCTCTTTAATCCCTTTATTTACGTCGCAGGTGAGCAGGCACTTTTTGTTGGATGGACTGCCATGTTGCTTGCTTCCGGGATAGCCAGTTTTAGCAAGACACATTTTGACGGGGCGCTTGACGTACATTTCGGAGCGGATGCCTCGTTTGTCACAAGTTTGATTGAGCAATCCATTGCCTGGTTAAGTGTAACAATGGTGTTGTATCTTCTTTCACTGATTTTTTCGAAGTCTAAAATCCGCTTCATTGACATAGCAGGAACAATCGCTTTGGCCCGCGTCGTTACCCTGATTTTTGCATGTCTGGGATTTCTGCCAATCTGGGACCTAAAAAAACCTGTCTGGCTCATTCTGGGTGCAATTTTACTTTTATTACCCGTCATCTGGATGATCGCGCTCATGTACAATGCATTTTCCGTTTCGGCAAATATTCGTGGAAGTAAGGCTGTCATCTGTTTTATAATTGGGCTATTAACCGCCGAAATTCTCTCCAAAGTTTGTCTCCACTATCTTATGCCTTACCTATGAAAATTTTCTTCTTTGCTCTTTTGTGTGTTTTTACAGCGCATTCCGTTTCTGCCCAGAACCTGTCCGGATCCTGGAATGGCGTGCTTAAAGTTTCGGGAACGCAACTTGGTTTAACAATTCATATTAAATCTGACAACAATCATCTGTCTGCATCACTGGACGTTCCCGTTCAGCGCGCAAAAGATTTGAAGGCAGATTCCATCCGGGTCACCGATCAAAATGTTACCATTCATTTCAATATTATAAAATCTGTTTTTGTAGGAAAATATTTGAATGACAGTACTTTAAATGGTGAGTGGCAGCAAGGTGGATTAAAAATACCATTGGATCTTAAAAAAGGAGACGTAAAAATAATGGCTCCAAAACGGCCGCAAATGCCTCAGCCACCTTTCCCTTATGAAGCGAAAGAAGTCGTGTTTGAAAATAAAAAGGCAGGAATTAAACTGGCAGGAACTTTAACAATTCCTTCTGGAAAAGGAGACTTTCCCGCCGTAATTCTGATAAGTGGCTCCGGACCACAAAACCGTGATTCTGAAATATTTGGTCATAAATCTTTCGCTGTCATTGCCGATTATCTCAGCAGAAACGGGATAGCGGTTTTGCGTTACGACGACCGCGGCGTTGGCAAATCCGAAGGAAATTTTTCTGCGGGCACAACATATGATTTTGCCGATGATGCCGCGTCCGCATTGGATTTTCTGAAATTACAAAAGCGGATTAATACAAAAAAAATTGGTTTAATTGGGCACAGCGAAGGCGGCCTCATTGCTCCGGTTGTGGCATCCCAACCCTTAAAACCAGATTTTTTGATACTTCTTGCGGCTCCTGCAATGGAAATTAATGAGCTCATGCTGGAACAGGCAAGGTTGATTAATGAAGCATCCGGCTCGAATCTTGAACTTTTAAAATTGCAATTACAAACCAATTCCCGGGCTTTTGATCTCATTAAAAAAGGACCGATGACAGACAGCGTCCGCCGGCAGATTGAAGATGTTTATGCAAGCCAGATCAGAACAATCGGGAAAGGAAGTTTGGCTGAAAAAGACATGCAAATTCAGGCGGCGCAAATTACCAGATCCATGACAACGCCCTGGTTTATTGGATTTATGAATTTTAAACCAAAAGAATATCTGGCGAAAGTGAAAGGACCGGTTTTGGCATTAAATGGCTCGAAAGATATTCAGGTTCCTGCCAAACAAAACCTTGCGATTATTAAGGATATTTTGGGCAAAAATCCAAAGGTCAAACTAACAGTGCACGAATTGCCTGGTTTGAATCATCTTTTCCAAACGGCCGAAACGGGAACAGTTTCGGAATATGAACAAATTGAAGAGACATTTTCACCGGAAGCTCTGAAAATCATTGCAGACTGGATTTTGAAATTGTAAAAGATTTCAGTACAAGTAATTTAAAATTATCATGATTGTTCCAGCTATTATTTTGTCCCTGATTTTCGGATCAATAGGTTTTATTGTTACAAAAAATAATGCAAAATATATTTTGTCAGGCTACAATACCATGTCCGAAGCTGACAGGGCAAAAGTAGATATTGACCGATATCTCAGCTTTTTTAAACGTTTCCATGTCTTCCTGGGTGTTTCATTATTTACGGGAACCACTTTAATCAGTTTTCTGAACAACAACTGGGCGAGTGCATTTATGATCATGTATCCTTTATTTGCTTATCTGTATCTGATCATTTGGGGCAATTTATTTTACAACAATTCAAAAACGCGGAAAGTAAGCACTTATTTTGCTTGTGGAATATTGGTCGTTGTAATTATTATCATTGGTTTTACCCAATTATCCAGTTATAAAAGCAATGATTTAATTCTTAGTAATAAGACGTTGGAAATCAATGGTATGTATGGTATGACGATACAAAAACAGGATATTTTAAAAATGAAATTGGTGAATGCACTTCCTGCTATTTCTTATAAATCGAATGGATTTGCTGCCGGGGATTATGCAAAAGGCAGTTTTAAGGCAAAAAATGGTAAAACGATTAAGTTGTTTGTAAATAAAAGCATCCGTCCAACTTTGTGGCTTGAGACGATGCAGGGTGATATCTACTACAATTCGGAGGATGAGGACATGGCCAGACTTTACAAAAAGATCATGCAGTGGCGTGGACTTTAATGATTTATTTTCAGTACTATTGGAAATAATCCGGGTAACAATCATTCATTATGTTTTACAAACTTCTCCTGTTCTTTTGCCTGATCCTAACACAAGGCCTATTTGCTCAAAATGCGGCTGAAATTAAGGAATTTAAGGTTTCGGAAGCCAAGCAGGCCGTAGCCGTTGACGGGCTTTTTTTCTATGTGATCAATAATAGTACCATTCAAAAATATACCAAATCAGACGGTAAACAGATCGCTTCCTGGGATGGAAGTGCACAAGACATTAAACATCTCAACAGCGGTGTGGTTATCGGAGGAAAATTATATTGTGCAAATTCAAATTATCCTGAAATTCCTATGGCAAGTTCTGTGGAAATTTTCGATACTAAAACTTTAAAACACATTGGCACACATAGCTTTGGCATATCCGATCACGGATCGTTAACCTGGCTGGATCAGAAAGACGGATTCTGGTACATTGGTTTCGCACATTATGGTGGTAAAGAATCGAGTGAAGGTAGAGATGTTCGCTGGACTTCGCTTGTAAAATATACACTTGACTGGCAACAGGTTGAATCCTGGATTTTTCCTAAAAATATTGTCGCTCTTTTTACGCCAAAAAGTAATTCGGGCGGTGCAATGGGAAGCGGCGGTCTGGTCTATTGCACAGGTCATGACAAACCTGAAATTTATGTTTTAAAAATACCGGAATCTGGCTACACACTCATGCATGTCAAAACAATTCCCGTCAGCATGTACGGACAAGGAATTGCATTAGACCATTCAGTAAAAAACAAGGAGATTATTTATGGCATAAACCGCGCCGCAAGTACAGTAATCGTTCAGGAAGTCAAATGACCTTTACTAAACAGATATGAAGTTTCAGAAATTAAACTGGCTGATTTGCGCCCTGTTTTTTGTGAGCATTTCGCCTTTGTCAGCTCAGATAAAAGGAAGTTCCAGGAACAAAACCCTGATCATTTTCTTTGACGGCTTGCGGCCTGATTATATTACAAAAGAGCAAATGCCAAATCTGTTTGCTTTCAGGCAGGATGCCTGCTTCGGCGAGCAGCATCACAGCGTGTTTCCCACGGTGACAAGGGTTAATTCTGCTTCTTATGCAACGGGTTCATACCCTGGTACGCACGGGATTTTAGGGAATGCAATTTATATTCCGGAAGTAAATAAAACCAGGGCAATCGGAACTGGTTACGGCGATCTGAGTAGAATTCCGGAGGCCACATCCGGCCCAATCCTGACTACCGTTTCGCTTGGAGAAGTATTGCAATCTGCGGGTGAAAAAATGATGGTTTATAGCTCAGGAACCACAGGGCAAGCTTTTCTTCAAAACTATAAGGTAAATGGCGCCATTATCAATCCGGATCTTATTTTGCCAGAATCGCTCAAATCGAAGGTTATAAAAGAGATTGGTTCGCCGCCTGCTGAAATTGAGTCAAACGGTAACGAAAGACACAAGTGGATTACTGATGCTTTATTAAAGTATAGCCTGGCAGAGGAAGGCCCACTTGTAAGCGCCATATGGTTTTCTGATCCGGACGGGGCAGCGCATGATCATGGAATTGGTTCTGACGAAGCAGTGGCAGCCATTAAATATGTAGATGAACAATTCGGACGGATTTTGGCTAACATCAAAACTAAAAATCTAACCGAAAAATTAAACATCATTATTTCAACCGATCATGGTTTTGTAACACATGTAGGAAAGCAAAGCCTGACTGATTTTTTAATACAGGAAAAGCTAAAAAAAAGCAAAGATTCGGATGATGTGATTCTTGCGGAAGGGACGATTCATGTGAAAGATCATGATGCAAATGTGATTCTCAATATTGTTTCAGCGCTTCACAAGCAGGATTGGATTGGTGCAGTATTCACAAAAGCACTAAAAGCCGGCGATACGAAAGGTTGGGTTAAGGGCACATTGTCATTTGATGCCATTCATTACAATCATCCAACGCGGTCAGGAAATATTCTTGTGGCAATGAACTGGGATGATCGTCTGAACGAAAAAGGGTACGCGGGAACAGATTTTTCCGGAGGCGTTGCAGGCCATGGTGGATCAAGTCCGTACGAAATTAATATTGCCTTGTTTGCGAAAGGTCCGGATTTCAAAAAATCTTTCAATGGAAATTTGCCTACTTCCAATGTAGATATTGCGCCAACGATTTTGGGGATTTATAACATCCCTATTCCTTCAAAAATGGATGGAAGAATTGTTTCTGAATTCTTGGTCAAAAGCCCGGAAAATAAAGCTGCAACGGCAAAAAAAGAAATGCTCGTTAGCGAAGCAAAATATTCCTGGGGAAGCTACAAACTGGAACTCGAGAGATCGGTCCTGGACACGTACAAATATGTAAATTTCACAAAAGTCACCAGGGTTTTGGCAAAATGAAAACGAAAAAGAGTCTTCACTGACGTGACGACCCTTTTTCATTTAGTAAAAAAGTTACTCCGCTATCAGCGAAACAATCATATTTTCTTTAACGGCTTCGGCGAACCCGGGCAATAAGGTTAAATCAGCACCCCATAAAGTTGAGTCACTCAAAACCTGTTCAGCAAGCGTTAGCGGCGAAGAAGCATCTTTCCATTTTTCATCAAAATACGCAGCAGAATCACATTTGATTGGATATAACTGACCATTGCGATCGCCGAAATAGCTGTCGTCTTTATGCAGAACCGGCTTCATGAATTGTAAAAAGGCAGCAAATCCTTTTGCAAAAAGTACCGGAACTTTGTCAGATTTTTCGTAGTGACTCAGCAGGGTAGGGATATTCCGCATCTTCATTTTTGCGGTATATTGCACTGTAATGTCAATCAATTGGTGCCGAATGAATGGGTTACGAAAACGATCCAAAACCTGGTTTCCAAATTCTTCAGCCACGCTTAGATCCAGTTCATAAGGAATAGCAGGCGCAAGTTCTGTCAGCATGACGTTGGCAATGTAATCAGCAGTATCCGGATTTTCCATACTTTCACGAACGGTGTTCAGCCCATGCAAATAGCAAAAACCGGAAGCAAGGGTGTGCGTGCCGTTTAACAAGCGGAGTTTAAGCTCACGGAAAAGGTCAATATTTGGTGCAACTACCACGCCTTTATCCGCAGGTGCGAAACCAAGAACGGAACTTACTTTATCATCTCCTTCAATAGCCCAAAGGCTGTAAACTTCTGAGGCAATCAGCAAATCATCTTTGAAACCTTGTCTGGCTGTAAGTTCAGCAACGGTTTCAGCATCAGGTTTCCCGGGTACAATCCTGTCTACCAGTGAATTACAGAAGCTGTTATGATTTTCCAGCCAGGATAGGAATTCGTCTCCCAATGCATGGCGTTTTGCCTGTTCAAAAACGATCTCACGAAGTTTGGTCCCGTTTCCTACGATCAGTTCGGTCGGAACAATCACCATTCCGGAATCAGCCGAACCTTCGAAAGCTTTAAATCTTTCGTAAAGATAAGCCGTCAGTTTGCCTGGAAAAGAAGCTGGCGGAGATGCGAAGATATCATCGTCTGTCAGCTGAATTCCTACTTCGGTTGTATTTGATATTGCAATTTTTATTTCCGGATCATGAGCGCATTCCAGAATTTCGTTCCAACTGCTGGTGGCGGCCAATGTTCTGCTTATGGCGGTATTGATTACAATTTCATCGATTTGTTCGCCATTCGCAATGCCACGGATACTATGTGAAAATATGTTTTTCTGTTCTGAAAAGGCATCTGTACCACCACTGTTGGTCGATTTTACGACAACAATTCTTCCGTTAAAAATGTCTTGTTGGTTTGCTTTATTAACGAAATAATCCGGTAAGCCGCGAAGCAGTACACCTGTACCAAACTGTATTATTTTTTCGGGCAAAGCAAGAAGTTTTGAATGGCCTGGTAATATTTCAGGACGTAAATCCAGAAGTTCGGGGGAAAGTTGCGGTAAAGACATTTGTGATTATTTCTTGTTCAATAAGAAAGACGCTGTTTTTAAATGATAACCCTTAACAAAAAGAGACGCCGGCAGCGTCTCTTTTTGTTAAATCAGTATGTTATAATATTATTTAGATCGCTGCAACGAGTTTCTCCATATCTTCATCATAGGCCTGATTCTGATCTGTATGAGGATAATATTTTGAAAGGATTTGCTGAATCAACGATAAACTTTGTGGTGATTGTACAGATGGAGAAATCAATTCGTCAATAAGTTGACTCATCAATTTTGTTTTTTTTGATTCATATTGACTTGACATAAATGAAGTGCTATCAAGACCGCCATGTAATAAGATCATTGCGTCAACTTTTTTGATTTCCTCAATTAAATCTATCAATTTAAAGACTTGAAAATTCTTCATGACCTTTTTGATTAAAAGTTCAGTTCTAAAAATCCCTTTGGATTCTTTATTCCACTCCGGTTTCTCTTTGTTTTATCAAATAATTCCATCCAATACAGCCTGTCACTAATGTATAACGGGTAATTTTTATGATCCTCTGGATATACTAAAACAATGTAAGCATCTACACCAAAATTATTTATTGAAAATGGGTATTTAAAATTATCTAATTTATGAACGTCATAAGCCAACTCTTTATAACTAACAAAACTCACGACATCAATATCACCAGGTTCAGTCTTTTTGCTAAAAAAAGAGCCATCTACTCATTGTAATAACGAACTTTCTGCCAACTCATTTTTTAGTGAGTTGGCATATTTCATATAGTTATCAAAGAGAAGCTTTCGCCTTGCCGAATTAATGTTACTTACGAACTCGGTTTCTAATTCCCCACAGGTTGAACTAATATTAATATTAGGAGTTAAAAAACCTTTTGCGTTAAAATTCAGCATAAACTTCAACCACCTATTTTTCAAACATTCAAAGCCACATATCCGCTTTCTTCCCTTTCTCTTTCCTTTTTCTCTTCGGGGAATATAAAATTGATCGGATTCTTCACTTTTTCTGGCAAAATTGCGATCGCCAGTACTTCATCAATCTGATCAACGTAGTGGAAGGTCAGATCCTTGATATAATTAGCTGGTACCTCTTCAATATCTTTACGGTTTTTAACACAAAGAATAATTTCTCTAACACCCGCACGCCGTGCAGCAAGTATTTTTTCTTTAACGCCTCCAACAGGAAGCACTTTTCCGCGTAATGTGATTTCACCAGTCATGGCAATGAAAGGCTTTATGCGACGCTGCGTAAATATGGACGCCATTGAAGTGACCATGGTTACACCCGCAGACGGGCCATCTTTCGGCACAGCTCCCGCCGGAACATGTACATGCAAGTCGTAATGATTGAAAATCCTGTAATCAATCCCAAGGCGATCTGCGTTTGCTTTAAGATAAGAAAGTGCGGCAACCGCAGATTCTTTCATTACATCGCCGAGTTGTCCTGAAAGGGTAAGACCACCTTTTCCACGGCTCAAACTGGTTTCAATAAATAATATTTCGCCGCCAACGGAAGTCCATGCAAGGCCGGTAACAACGCCTGCAAAATCATTGTCCTGATAAAGATCCTTATCAAAAATTTCAGCGCCCAGATATTTTTCAACCTGTTCTGCCTTAATTGTTTTTGGATATTCCTGGTCCATTGCCACAGATTTGGCAATTTTCCGAACCACGGCACCTACCTTCTGTTCCAGATTACGCACCCCGGATTCTCTGGTATATCCTTCAATAATTTTGACCAGCGCCGCATCATCAATCTTGATATCAGTTGCTTTTAATCCGTGGTCTTTCCTTTGTTTTGGAACAAGGTAACGTTTTGCGATCTGTAACTTTTCTTCTATGGTATAACCAGTCATTTCGATAATTTCCATACGGTCGCGCAGTGCGGGATGGATGGTATCTAGTGCATTGGCAGTTGCTACAAATAAAACACGCGAAAGATCATATTCAACTTCCAGGTAATTGTCTGTAAATGAAGAGTTTTGTTCAGGATCCAATACCTCAAGTAATGCAGAAGAAGGATCGCCGCGGTAATCAGAACTTACTTTGTCAATTTCATCCAGAATAAAAACAGGATTGGCATAACCAGCCTTTTTGATGTTCTGTATCACTTTTCCGGGCATCGCGCCAATGTATGTTTTGCGATGTCCGCGAATTTCGGCTTCATCGTGCACGCCGCCCAGCGCCATGCGGATGTATTCCCGGTTCAACGCTTTTGCAATGGATTTACCCAAAGAAGTTTTACCAACTCCGGGAGGTCCGTAAAGGCATAAAATCGGTGCTTTAAGATTTCCTTTCAGTTTCAAAACCGCAAGATATTCAATGATCCGTTCCTTTACTTTTTCAAGTCCGAAATGGTCTGAATCAAGGATTTTCTGAGCTCTTACGAGGTCGAAATTGTCCTTCGTGTACTGGCCCCACGGCAAGTCAACCAGCGTTTCCAGATAATTCATTGTCACAGGATATTCCGGTGCCATTGGATTAATCCTTTGCAGCTTGGCAAGTTCTTTGTCAAAGTGTGCACGAACCGAATCAGACCATTTTTTCTGGCTCGCTTTGAGGCGGATTTCGTCCATATCCCGCTCAGGACTATCCATCCCAAGCTCGTCATGCAAAACTTTTATCTGCTGACGAAGGAAATAATCTCTTTGCTGCTGATCGATATCAGAGCTCGCTTTGGACTGAATTTCCCGTTTCAATTCCAACATTTCAATCTCCCGCATC
>Ga0247807_10001142_pt1 | contig 16030 bp, 13 predicted proteins | sample UWRJL074202C1_FD_179931 | JGI IMG/M metagenome (GOLD analysis project Ga0247807, IMG submission 179931) | Plant litter microbial communities from Arlington Agricultural Research Station in Wisconsin, United States - UWRJ-L074-202C-1 | ecosystem: Environmental > Terrestrial > Plant litter >...
ACAAATACCCAGTAGTCCAGGGGATCATGCAGTGCTCCTCAGGCTTATCCTTTAGATACAGCTTGATGCAGGCCAGGTCCAGGTTGAGCACTCCGGGTTGCCGGGGAATCCACCACGGATATCCACATGAATATTATTCTTCAAGACACCATTTCGCGGATTAGCGGAACATGGTTTCTGGCGCAGCGTATCTTAGGTTGTACAGGCGTACAGATATGCGATCAGCCTGAGTCTGTGACGAAGAGGCCTCGTTCAACACATATCGGTGGTGCTGCTCGTTTTTTTATGAGTTAGCGGAGCCATTCATGCACGAGGTCAAGCTCTTGTATTTTTCTATCCCTTGTTGACAGATTGATTGTCCTGCCGTGTTCCGATACCTTGAGTCATGAAAACCTTGTATCTTAAGATGTAGCCTTTTCGAAGCCAGAATTCCTTACGCCACTACTTCTGGTTCCTGTATTCATTATTCTTTATCTAATGTTAACTCGCGGTAATCTGCACAGTTTGTAGGGAATAATTTTATGCTGTTATTATTTGACTGGCGCCACTTTCACGATATCCTGAACTTAAAATAGCATACTTCACTCACAACTAAGTATAGCCCACTAGTTCATTTGAGCCATGCCGCTCTAACTTGAATGCTCTTCAGACTGGCTGTCAATAGGTTAATCAGTATAGCTGTGGATAATCATTCGGCCTTCCCGCACTAGCAGAAATGATAAATATGAGTTGGACTATGACAGTTTTGAACAAAGCTGATTAAGGTTTTTGGCTTAGCGACAAGTTTCGCTGAAATTTGCCTTTATCGCCTAAAACGTCCCTAAGGAAGGATTCATTAATAAAGCGGTATCTCCTAAACTACTCAAAGTGAGTATCATGAAAAAAAACTCGACCAAAAAAAAGGATAACAACCCAAGTCATCTGAAGCAGAATCAGGAAGCAGAGAAGAGTATTGGAGGCGAGACATAAAAATCATGAGGTATGCATATCCATTGTGTATAAAAGAAAGTGGGGTGGTAGATGATATTTTAATGCTTAACGACTTCCAAATCAATTATTCAAATTGGAGATTATGTTTTCGAGAATTTCGAACGAATCATGAAGTCCCTGTTATTCGTATGGCGCTCTTTCCAAGCTGATGGCGAGTAAGCTTTATTTCATCTAATATATAATGTGTATATGCATCGATAATTGGGCTTTCTGCGCTATATTCGATACCGAACGCCTCAGCTGGCCGACATAGGTATATGCTTCTGAAGGTCAGTTTGAAAATAGTTGCTTTACGGGAGAATAATTACCGATTTTCAATCGAATTTGCAGTCTTATTTCATTTAAAACATATTGCTATGTGCGTGGTCTTGTATCCTAGAATCACTGGGGAAGTAAGTACTGTAGCTCAGCATTTGGGAATTATTGCGTTTGTAAATTTGGTGATAATGTTAAATAGATTCAATTCGACTTTCGCGCATGCGTCAACAAAACGCATAATGTCAGGAATCTGGTATAGATTTTTTAATGTCACATCTGTCATTCCGACAATGTGCTTGATCGTGTTATCTGAGGCGACTAGACTTGTATCTTTCAAGTTGAGTTCCGAGGCGACTTTTCTGGTCAATGCGATGAGTTTATTTGTGAGTATTCGCGATTGGATGGAGGCGTGGTCAGATCGCACCGAAATTACAGTAGCTGGCGGAGATGTCTCTCGCGATGGGTCCTGGTGTCGCTTGCGTTTTGTAGTAGAGGATAATGGTGATGGCAGTGGTGCTCCAAATGCCGAAGAATCTTCGGAATCCTCAGAATCAGAGCCATGAGTTACCACGGCCTCGCCATTACCTTTGTCCTCAATCTCTGTAAACGCCATCGAGAAGGACAAGCCAGTGTGAAGTTGGGGGCATGATGTTAAATGTTGATATTCTTTGCATGTTGCGCTCATCACAAGTCCCTTGGCGCAGGTTGAAGATTTCGATGATTGAGACGACATTAATGACGAAGGTGGTGATAATTCTTCAACAATAGAGGCAGCACGAAGGTTCCCTGAAGCCCCAGCCTCGTTTTCGACAATGTACTTGGTGATAACCTCAAGCCATTCAGCGCCGTATTTCGACAGCTTTTGCTTACCAATACCCTTGATTTTTAACATCGACATTTTGGTTTCTGGCTTTAGCCGTGCTAAATCCTCTAAAACTGTGTTTGCCGCGATACAAAATGCAGGAAGATTCTGAGCTGTGGCAAGAGCTTTTCGCCGTTGCACGAGACGATCGTATAGCTCTTTAGGAGCAGCTGCATCCAGAGAGTTGGATGATTTCCTTTTATTTGCACGAGTTCGCAAATCTTTGGATTTGTCTCGAACATCCGCGAGAATATAAACCCCCTGACTGTCATCCGTATTCTCAACCAACGATTGTACCTGCGTATTTTTACCTTCTCTCCCATCGAATTGTCTCTTATGTTCCGCGTAAAATTGATGTGCTGTTACGATGGCCCCGCTTTCCGGTGATTCAAAACGAATGCTATTGTAAGGCCACGCTTTCACCAGAGCGTAAGATTCCGCAAATAGAGGTAACGGCGGGGTTGGATCCATTGCCATTCTCTTAGCATTCATTCGATGGTATAGCATGAAACCAGCATACGCATCATCTGCTGCATATGTCCGCTGGTCTTGATTTAGAGGCTTACTCCAGTTGCTGGTTCTTACCGGACCTTTCCCTAGTGGGAGGCCGAGATGAAACTCTACTTGTTGCGCCTGCAGTGAGTTCACCAGTCAGTATATCTACAGATAAGTCAAAATATGGATGCTCTGCAATCTTGCGTGCTCTTTAGTAACGTCTATACTAAACTGCGCTCCCCAACTAACTAGTAAAATACGCAAATAGAACCAAGGAATTAACTAACCAGCGCTTTAAGCTTTGTCGTAATCAATTCTGGGTGCTCTGGCCCGAAAGTGATCAGATTATGCAGATGGCTGAGCTCAAACGCGCCTTTAGGTTTGAGATGGAACCAATTTTCTAGACGTGAAAAATCTGCATTTAAGATAGCGACTCCAACTTTCGCTATGTTGGGAGTCTCGATGATTTTTCGAAGGGAAGGTGCAATCAAGTCTTCGGATGTGTTGCCAGCGTGTAGTCCAATGTGGAACAACCCGATTTTGGTCTCACATGCAATTTGTATTAGTCCAACTTTCTGCTGAAGTCGAGTAGATTTCTCCGAGTGCCATGGCCTATGATATTCACTGAATTAGTTCTGATTCATCGAATTAAATGTTCAATAATGAATAGGAGAGCAATCTGATTGCGACACCTGCGAACAATAAACGCAGTGCGGAATCTTTGAATTTGTATTGAATGCTAGGATGTTGCTGCGAGGTCTGTCCTCACTTACCATTCCATATCAAAACCTAATATGGGCTCGTCGAGGAATTCTTGGGCGAGTAGCTCGGAATCAGCCTTAGTTCTACTATAAATCACCTCCACGTCCCGGTTCTGAGAATCTTGGTATTGCCAGTAATGCCACTGTTTTTGAGGGCCCGAAGGCCAGTCTTTCTTGAGTTTGAAATCGAGTGGCCACTTCACCGCCAGTGTCTGAGAGAAATTTGATTTGCTTTGACTGCCATCCCGTGAAGAGGATTCAACCTTCGAGATTCTAAGTCCTGTCTCTCCTGTGTCCATTTTATACATGTGGCACGTGATGCAAGTCAAAGAACGGTACACTCAATTGCAGCAGTGAGCTACTGAAGCTATATTTAGCTCAGGAGGGATGGATGGCGCAAACATGTAATATGAAGGTCACGACTGCGTTCCAAATAGGATTATCCAATAGCAGTTAGAGGTCGGACCGTCTTGAGGTAAGGTAGTTGAACATATAGTAGTGAGGTGGCGTGAAGTCGCGAAGTTTTCGTGATGACAGACAAGCGTGTTTCGTATTGGCCAAGACTCCTGTTCTTATTCACAATATATTCTCTAAACAGTATTCACTCCAACGTAAAGGTTCCATAGTTAGTTGTTCCTCTTGTAAAACAAGCATACTTCAAGCACAGCACTCAACATAGGATGTGTATACTGATATGCTTAGATAAAAGCCCACCCGAACGTGCCAACTATCCAATTCTTTGGCTGCACTATTCTTATATAAACTTCCTTGGTCTATTAATAATTCCTAGTAGCCACCTGACTTTCTTTTCAATGCTTGTAGATATTCATGTACCCCAGTTATATCCCATTTTCGCTTGATGATTAACAAATGATCAGAACATTGCAAATACGGAATCAACGATAACAATCTTACACTAGAAAGAGTAGTCAAAGTGAGAGCCTTGTTTCGTATTCGGAGAATACTTACTAACCCTTTAACAGCTCCTAGTCACCTCATATTCGTATCCCAGGACGAGTGTGGTATAAGTGCAAAGGTGCAACATACTGTTTGTGCTATTACTAATCTATAAACGAAAGAGATAACTCTATGAGAAACTTCTGAAAAGGCTGCTGCATCGTTCAAGAATTGACGGAGGCTGAGGTGAATCAGAAGATATCAAAGAAAGGGATATTGATGCGCGACGCCCTTGAAACAGCACTAAGGATAGAACCCTGGCAGACGACTTTGGAGACAAACCACTTGCGGTAAAGCAACAAGTCATATCATCAACAGGTGTCATTCCCGCTTCCATCTGCCCAAACTACCACTTCCAGAAACTCCTCGCTTTCTCCATCTAGCAATTCTCCGTCATTCCTGCCAAAACACTTGTCGAAAAACGCCGTCAAATAAGCATCTTCGAGCACTTTTTCTCTCTCTCCTCCAATCGTCCCATACACATCCCCTAAATCCGGTAATCCTCCTGTCTTTCTCAGCTGCTCATACAAAATCTTCTGATCAGAGAATGCTGAATGCGAGCTGCCCAAGAATGATAGCTCTGCCTTCCATCCACGAAGTTTCGACCAGAGAGTAGACCAGGAGGCATCAGTTGTGCGATTATGAGATTCGCCGATATCAATGAACATGAAAGGATTCGAGAGGCCGGCTTCTACAACTGGTCCAAATACTGTGCCGTCCATATTGACGCCGCATGCAAACCGTGGATCAACAAGCATGGCTCCAGCTGTTGCGGCACCGCCAAAGGAGTGCCCGAACATACCAACTTTGCCACCATCAAGCTTCCCATGGACGCCAGGAATTTGTCGAGCAACGGTTGCATTGGTGGAGAGGGTGTCGAGCACGAATTGCATATCTTTAACTCTGACGTCAAGCGCCACATCAACCGTTTCTGGCTTTTCGGGATCAAGAAAATTTTCAGATCGTGTTGCGTTTCTCCCATCTGGATAATCGACAAAGTTTGCGTCATAAGGATGGTCAACGCCAATGACGAGGTAACCACGACTGGCGAGATTTGAAAGTGTCGCTGTGTAATCAACTCGCGAGTTTCCATAGCCGGAAGAGTAGAAAACTATAGGTGGTAGCTTATTCGAGTCCGTATGGAGGTATGCGCCTTGGTAAGCTTTAGACATGGTCGTTGCAGCAGTGCCGGGTACGAGGCCGACGTAGGCATCGAGGTAAGCAGCGTAATTGGGCGTGTAGGCTGGGGCAAGCTTATATCTACGTATATGTTGAACAGGATAGAAGACTGAGACCATGAGATCTCGGCTCTGCGAAGGTGAAGCGTAGGGATCAAGACGTGTGTGGTCTATCAGCTCGAAGGAGACTGTCCCGACAAGACTAGGTCCTAGCAGATCAGGAAGAGTGAGGGAGGTATTGAGAGCACTGGTGGCCAGGGCCAACGAGAGAAGAATGAGTTGTTGAGGAAGCATTATGAAATAGAAAAGTATGAATTGAAGGTTTAGACAAAGTCTGTGGTCGGCTTAGGTGGGCTGTCCGGGCCTCTTTATAGTTACAGCAAACGAAAAGCTGTGTAGAGGATATAAATACGAATGCCACTTGGCGAAGAAATGCTAAGGCTGACAATCATGTCATACCAGACCAGATAGTCATATTTCCTACTGCTAAACTCCACAAGACGAACACGCGGCTCATCGTCTCTAAAGACCCGTCCGAAATCGCAAGCTATCGGCCCAAGATACCTAACGGTTCTTGTTGAACCCCATTATTTTCTGGGGCTGCCTTGCAAGTCACTAACTTGGCAAGACTCCGCCACGAAAATCTTTCTACGTACGTTTCTCCACGAGACCGATGCAATTTGAAAAGAGGGTTTCCGCACGATTATGTCCTAATTAGGACTGGCATGAGGCAGACAGCTCGCCAAAAATCGGATATTCTCTTGGCCTCCTTGTTCCCCACAATTCCATAATTTCTCACCACGTCGGAATCTATTAGCAATCGTTGCTATTTGCCTATGGCAACTGCTCGCTTGGATTGCAAGAACACATTGATCGAGGTGTTAGCTCTCATTTCAAAATGTCATCCTAGATTAATCTCTGCAATTACCTGATGCGCCGCCTCGTTATCCTTCCCTACAAGCGGCCGCATCTCATAGAATCAGCCAACGAGCACACTCGTTAATCCCCTTGGAGAAACATTGACCTGGACTATTAAAGTGTCTTGTAAGAACGACGAAGAAGATGGGGAGTTGAGGGGCGAGCGAGGCATGCCAGCTCGGGGTTTATGGTTTCTGGAGGAACCAAGAGGAAATTGAAGAGTTTGTATTGTGACATGAAGATAGAACGTAAGAAACATGCACATTAATAATTAGGGTTAGGCTAGTCGGAACAGAAAGTTACTAGAGTTGGCTTTTTGTGTCTCAATCTATACCAAGCCGTTAATCACCCGTTTCTAAGGTTTGCCCGAATGTTTAGAACAGTATTGTTTGGGCTTGAAACCCTAAGAGATATTTTTTTTTCTTGTTTTGTATGCTCTCTGGCTATTATTTCTCCTACCTAAATATCCAGAGTTTTGGGATGGGAAGCCTTATATGAACTTGGCGCTTCATCTGCCACATGTGTAATACGAGTCTTGTGTCTACTGGCCATACGCAGCCTCTTTTTAATATAGTTTCTACCTGACAGCCGTCATATTAGAGATCTAAGCTCCATGCTCCCCTTTATTGGCGACTTTTTAGAGCGGTTGTTGTTAGATCGAGCATCGTCACTTGGGAATTCAACGCATTTCTTCTTCTGTATCTGCGCGAGCCATGAACTAACGACCTTGATTGGATTCGTCATGATTGGATCATCAAGGATAATATCTTCTGGATCACACATTGACACCCCACTCGACCAACAGCTCTTTCAGCCTGGCCAACTTCAACGGCTTCGTGCAAAAGTGATCAGCACCAGCCGCCTTTGCCGCATCTTGATCACGCTGCGAGGCCAATCCCGTAACAGCAACGATGAGTGCTGGAGGAGGCTTAGGAGAACCTGCAGGTAAAATTTGCGATTGCATCTTCTCAAGTGAACGAATCATCGACGTGCACTGAAACCCATCACACACAGGCATTGAAAGATCTATTTAGAAACTGCAGTTAGCATATACCGAGTTGCATGTAGTAATGAAGGTTTGAGATGGTCACCTACCCATAAATATGAGGTCAAATCCTTGCTTATCATATCTTACTGCATCAAAAGCTATTCGGCCGTCCTCGGCACACGTTACATCATCGAAATTGAGCTTTCCCATAAATGCCTTGAGTATACGAAGGTTAACAGCGTTATCATCTTCATGAATATTAGCTTTTTAATATCAGTAAAATATTCAGAGAGCACTCACCCACGCAGAGCACTCTAAGCTTTCGTTGTTTGGGAGATTTATCAACTGTGCGTATAGGCAAAGTGATAATGGACTCGCGCACACCTGGTACTGGAGTTGGATGTTCGCCGTTCGCAAGATGCCCTTCGCCAATTGGAATAGATGGTGGTTTCGTGGTCTGTGTAGCGATTACATCTGGAACATTCTGAGCATGACTGATCTTTTTTGCTATGCTACGAGGTTCAACAGACTCAAGGCACGCAAGAACCAGTTTAGATACCTTCATTGGACCAAATGGCATTGTGAGTAGTTCAACTTGCATGATGGGTTTGTTGTAGGTTTCATATATATGCTTTTGCCGAGTTTGATCGCAAACAACGATCACTTTGGGTTTCTGAACACGAGTTGAAAGTGTGGATAAGCAACCAGGTAAACTATCCTCGTCCACAACGATGAATGTAGCACATTCTATATCAGATGTTGTTGTCATATAGAGCCAACTGAGCAAGTATTCTTTCAATGAGTCTCTAACCAGGCCACCTGTATGACTCGTGAAGCCTCGGAAGGCAAACAATTGGTGACTCTGATGATGACTACGCACAGCTGATACCATCTTTTGGACATTTATCGACGGAGCTGTTTCCTCGGGCTTGTCTGGTCGTTGTCCAGTGTTAACTTTCTGCATGGGTAGCTTCACGGTTACTTGAGTGCCTTTTCCTAGTTCGCTTTCAATCTCGATAGTTCCCTCTAACAATTGTACAAGGCTTTTGACGAGATGCAATCCAAGACCTAAACCCAGTTAGGGACATATCAACTGGCCATGTAAAATGCGACTTACCAGTCCCGGGTGCCAAAGTTGACTCCTGAGAGAACGATGAGTAAAGCTTCGTACGTAGAAACTCAGCGCCTATGCCTTTCCCACTGTCGGTTACGTTCAACTCTGCAACGAAATTACTTCCACTCATTTCTTGATCTCCATCTTGGGTTGCATTACGAACATTAAGGTCTACTTTAACGTAGCCTGTCTGTGTATATTTTAGACTATTTCCGACCAAATTCATAACAATCCTCTGGAAAGATCCTGGCAGACTTGCAAAGCTCCAGTCGAAACACATGATATTTAGTATTACGGAGATAGATGGCCAATGCGATGTAGCGTTCCCATCCAAGTGTCCATTTTCTTCTTGAGGAACAAATACACGGTATAGAGGCTGATGTGGAGTAGAGGTATGATGCATGTAGGCTGCTGCGGTTATAGTAACAGCATCCTCACAGTCCTTTTCGATACTTGACAATGCTAATGATTCAGCTATTGGGTATCGAGTAGCACTATGTCCAGGTGGCGACTGTTCGGGAAGTATATGCCCTTGTTTTGTTTTCTGATTTGACTGCTGAGAATCTTTGCGAAGTGTATTAATCTGATATAAGTCAGTATAATGGCGTTTCTGAACCAATAGATCCAGCTCAGGATACACGAAAGGAAATAATTGCAACGGAGATGGAACATATCATTTGACTTGATGACTGAGGTCTGGTGCAATATGAGATTGCAAAATATGAAGTTATCACAATATACCTTAGTGTATTCCAGGATACTAGTAATAGTCTCGAGGAGTGAATGACCACACGTCGAGATTGCATCGCAGAATTCAGTCTGACGCCGATCAAGCTCTGTTAATGCCAGTAGCTCTGTCACAAATTTAGCACAAATAGATTTGCGTCACTGGATAAAACTTACCGACTGAAGCAATAATACCGTGAAGGGGCGAGCGAAGTTCCTATACGTTGCAACTTAGCAGTGCACAAGCCTCATGTTTCTTCATTTCTCACACGTATAATTTTAGGCAGAACGAGCACGTAGAAACTAGGGGTGGGAACCCAATCATGAAAATTTGAAAAAAGGGGGAAAATCAAATGGTCTTGGGGAGGGGGCAGGTCTTACATGGGAGATGCTGGAAATAAAGTCCCCCTTCTGACGATCCGCTTCAGCAATGTTGGCCAGGGCTACGGATACAGAAACACTATTTAAAAACGCGCGGAGAAATGCTATCTCAGACACAGTCGTGAAAACAGGCATGGGGTGGAACGAAATAGCAAAGCATGCAGCGACTTGGATGCCCTTGTCAATATCTACGAGGGGAGCGAACAGGACTTGCCTGGCCCCCGGGAAACATTCCATGAGAAATTCTGTTGCATTGAAGTTCGCAGTAATGAAATCCTTTTCTTCGAAACGATCAGAATTTAAGGACGACTCCACAGTGGATTCCTCCTCTTCCGTAGAATCATCCCCTAAGCCGTCAAAAGTCCACAGCTTCCCTTTAGGGTGTATTTTGAGAAGAGTCTTTAAGCTTTGGTAATCTGGTGTTTGAATGTTGTAATCGCTAGTATCTCCACTGCCGCCTGTAGGCGAATGATCGCCGGTAGAGAAGCTTAAAACTCTTGCTGGAGTTGGGTGCTTCGTACCATCTTTTAATGGATTATGGTAAGCTGAGTCCGAGGTGTCTGTGGATTTTGCATGTTGGTTCACATCCAGCCTTTGGGTTTCCCGTAGTTGTGAATTGAGTTTCGTGGTGCGAAATAAAGGGTTGCTCGAGCCTTCCTGCCCTTGGGTACTCGATATCCCGTCCGGTGTGTTAGAATTGCCAATATTAAGCCCGGTATCATTGATGGTGGGAGGAACTCTGACATCCAATAGTATCGTGCAATTGACTCCTAGAGACTCGCGTAACAAGTTTGCTGCCTTAGCGAAAATTTGATCCTGCATTGGAATATCTTGTTCGACACCCCCTTGTTTTGGCACAGATTTACAGTCATCTCCATTAGAGCCTAACTTTTCCTCTTCATTAACATAATTTAACAACGCACCCCTTAATTCCTGCGAAGAGTGTAACAAGTCACCCTCTGCAATGGAACTTCCTATAGACGCGGTAGCCACCTTCTTGGGATGTTCTGATAAGGTCTCATGAATAACTTTCGGCTTGCTGCGGCTTTTGTTATCTCTCACTTTCGTTTCTGGCAGTATGCTAATTTTGCCATCGACGAATGCAGCAAGTCCTCGACTCATCAGCTCAATTCTTTCGCGTGCCTCACTCAATCTTCTCATCTCCAGATATTCCATAACATTGATAGCCGTGACACCCAAAAAATCAATTTCGAATTGTGTTGGTGGTCCACGAGGTCTGTCGTCCATTACAAAAACACTCCCGAGGGGAACTTTGGACTTCGTGAGCAATGGGGTTCCGGCATAATATCTGAAGTTTGGGCTGGCAGCGACGTAAGGCAAATGGCAAAACCTTGGGTCCTTAGACAAGTCTGTTACACTGAAACATGCATATTTGTTGTCGGTTGCCAGAGGCACTTCGATGGTGTTCTAAGGAAGTGTTAATCATAAGTAACATCGCAAAAACAGATACCTACTGCACAAAGCGCCTCGCTACGCGCAGTCCTGTTAGTCCGTATTAGTAACTCCTGAACCAATTTGAAATCGCCGTATCCTTCTTACCCACCGCACCCCAGCCAAAGATGGTCGCCCTCCTCAAACTCGCGAGTATCAGCCAGATTTAGCGTCCTTGTTGACTCTGCCAGAAAATGCTACTACACGTTAATCCCAACCAGATTGTAGCAGAGACAAGGAGCATGCACTTGTGTATCTTCATCTACTATAGAGACCATGGCCCTTTGCGCACCGAGCCGGCATGCTAGCAACTGCATGAGGGCCGTGAGGGTTTTATTAGGACTGGACGGCTGGTCTGATTCTTCTTGGCCCACGATTCCCAAATTGTCTATCTCAACTCTAGTTGGACCATCTTGAGAACCTGCCCGCCAATAGTATTTACGCACTTCGCGAAGGCGACTCGGTTCAGTTACACGGCAAGCCATTGTCGCAACTGGTCACAAACAATGGAGAATTAGAGGTTGGGAGGACGCGTGGAGAAAGGCAGAGCCGGAAGAGGGCCGGAGTCAAGTGAAACTACCCCGCTCGCCATATGAATTAGCAGAGTTGCATTGGATTGATATACATATTGGTTGCTGTCGCAAGTATTGAGGAGTATGAAGAATACAAGCCAAAATAATTGAAGATGGAATGGAGGAAAGGTTGGTCAAAAAAATAAAATCATGAAAGCGGAGTATGGAGTAGAGGGGCATGGCCTAGACTGGCGTCTTTTTATGTATCAGGTATGACATCTGATGGCTTGGTATTCAAGCGAGCATCTCTTTAAGGGGTTCCTCACGATAAAGGGTGTGCGATAAGCACAACGAAGGATGATTTGGTTCGCCTACCTGTCTTTGCCATATGTATAAGGCCATCCTGTAGGTCTCGATGGATTAATACATACAGGTACGAATGTCTACCTTGTAATTTGGAAGAGCGTATTGGTGTATCCAAGTGTATGAGAACTTACCTCTGAGTGCAAAGAGGCACGCAACACCACAACTTACTGCTCCCCGAGGTTTAAAAGTAAAGATATGCGAATTGACTGTATCAAGACTGATGGAAGTGTGAACCCCTTTTCTCAGCAATTTTCCCCTGGTGGTCTTCACGCTGTCTTTGAAAATCGGCCTTTATGTGGAGCACGCGGCTCTTTGAATGGTTTGTATGTAGATCACGGGGTTGAACTGAACAGCACCACGCGGCAGTCATGGTTGGGTGGCAGTAGACTTCACGGTTTAAAGAAACCTACGACCTAATCTGTGAAATCCACGGCTGAAATCCGGGCTACTCTATAGGTCAATTGCATAGAAACTAACAACCACTGCCCCACAAAATGTGAAAAATAGATGCCTTTTTGATAGGTGCATGCATGCTTTGCTTACTTAGGTTTTGGTTAGTAACTAGCTATTAAATAGGTGTTAATACGACCGAAATTGATTCGCGGTAGCCGAGGTCTCGTTCGCTCAGAATAAAGTTGTAAATTCAGCGATAATTCGCACTATTGAAAAATGCTAGCTTTACGACCATCTCCCTTTTTATATGTTCACTATCAGTCGCTAAAACTCTTGATAAGTAGAAAGTAGCAATTTGCGGGTTTCTTTAATGGGGCATGTTACGAAAGAGGATCGCGGAACCGTGCTCCGGGTCATCTCTCGCGTAAAGCAAGTGTATAAACTATCAAAACTGTATTTACCGACGTTAGTAACAATGGTTTACCTCACTACTAGAAACCTTATTCATATCGCGTGAGTACTCGGCGAAGGTTGCCTGGTCGCCACCCATCAACTAGCACGTGGTCATTCGGATCATGAATTCTGTACGAATACAATCTCCTGTGTGGGACGTAACGTGCGATCTGTTCAGCAATTATAAAATCTAACATACTTGTGAGCATACATCCACATATGGAAATTCCTTCAATGACCTCTCTGATATGGTTCTATAAACCACCTTTCTTCTCGCGTAAGTTGTGAGCCATGTGGTGACTCAAAGACTCTTACGACTTTCATGGAGACACATCATGGTGTCTGAGCATTGTCCATGGAATAAGTTTTGAGATACCTAGCCACCGTAATCATGCTAGACAATTCCGTCTTGATGCAATCACGGTCTGGATGGAATATTTCTATGATGGCATGACCATAGATAGATCAATTCAACGACGATGGTTGCTTAGAGAGCGTGTGTGTTACGCAATTCCTGCTTTTGATTCAGCCATTCCACCAATGAACTGCAGGCGTGCAGCGACGTCATATTCGGAAACAAGCATCCTGGGTTCATATTCCTTTTTTGACGCTGGTCTGAAAGGTGAAAGCTTATAACCAGCTCGCTCTTGAAATTTAGTACCATTCACTAGTCGGATTGCCCATCCTCGGAAGAATAGCTCCCGCCTCTGAACCTGCATCGGAAAAAGGTCCGGACACCATTGCTATGCTTCGCCGGTGGAGTACGTCACAAAACAAGATTTCAGCGTCGACTTGCACCGCGAAAGAGCCTCGGATATCAAATATAACAATTGTAGGATCCAGGCACATGTTCGCATCTTGGGCAAGAGCAACCCTGCTCCACGCTAAGCACTGGTACATCTTGTCACAAACAGAGAGGCAGAGTAAATGCTCTAGCAACCAAGCGGACCTTAGGAAACACTAGAGTAGGAGGATTCTTAGAGAACGGGATCTTTTCATCAGCCACGGGAGTACGAGTTCCGGAATGCTACCCACGGAAGATGCCAAAGGTGCATGCATATGCTGCACGTACCCGTAAAGCTGTGACCTCAGGCGGAAGCGATTACGGGAGATCGCTCATTGAGATTGGCGATTCGTGGGGTGAGCCGTTGCTTATCGTGTAAAGCGAAGAATGTGGTGCATTGCACGTTAGCACTATGTCTTCTTCTAATAAAAAATTCCCCGGACTACAAACGAGAAGTAAGAGGTCTCTTCAGCTTTGCGCTCCTTTGGAACGGGACACGAGACACTTTATGCGGATTCTGGAATCTTGGCCGGTGAACTTAAACTACGGCCATCGACCACAGTCTAGAGCGTACACACTGTCGCACAGTCCATATGATATGTACTGTATTGTAGTGTAGGAGCACGCTGTAGATCGTATACATCTAAACTTGATACTGATGGGTGGAGGCTTGCGCGCATTACTGATATAAACATGATGCAGAGATGTAGTGTAGTGCCTTCGGCGACAGCTCAAACGAAGAGCTAACGATGACCTCTATGCGAGCTCACGCCATCAGCCCTGCACTGAGTCGAGAAGGATACGGTGGGATTGAGATCACTGTGTCTGAGGTATGCCGCATTTTACTTTTGCATAGATCTTCACCAAACTTAGAGATATTCCCCCATATGTGTGGCATTTGACTGGATATTGTTCACAATGTGGTGCGGAAGAACATACTTCCTCCGAACAATCGTGGGATCGTATTTAGAGATCGTGACAGGATGCATCGACGATGGTGGAAATACACCTTCAATGTGGAAAGCAAGTTGTTTTGCAAACGCGAGCAAGATCACGGGCACACCTCAACGTCCGCCATCTTTCCGTCTGTGTATGAAGAAGTGAACACAAGACGAAGAACTTAAGTTCCGTTCAGCTTTCATTGAGCAGACGACAGAAGGTGAGGATGGGGGACCCTATGCGGACTTCGAAGTGGAAAGCTCGGTTGGAGCAGACATAAGACATCCTGATCGCCCGGGCTGATGGAGATGGTTTAGCATGAATCATGGTATTGGTTACCAATGGTACATTGACAGAGGTACAAGTTCGCAAAGTCCATTGCATTTGTTCTGAACCGGCTGGCTGGATGCGCCTAGCCACATCCCATTCTGCAATCATGCCAAACAACAGCGCCAACTTGTGCAGTTCCTGGATAGCGATCATGGCGATCATAGAATGCCAGCGCGATCCCGAGATGATCGTGAAAATCCCCCTCAGATCGGCTCAACTTCAGCGCCATCCCCGAAGCTAGCGGGTCGTGTAGGTCACAAAGAGAGGCCGGGGAGTGATCTATAAGCGATGATGAATCCTGCCTCCCTGGGTGTCATTTTTCAGGGTCGTCCGAGTTTGAGTTTGACTTGTGCCATTAGCGCACGGCGACAATCCTTCCACATGGCTTAACTCACAGGCCAAGAGTTGAACGGCTATTGTGCATGAGAGGAACTTTTGATACCAAAAAACCCCCCTGCCGCTTGCCAACCAACAATAGAGGTTTTCTGAGAACGGAAATCTCCCCGTTATCAGATCAAAAACAAAGGGGAAAGCAATGTTCGGAGTTGATCACAAACTACCACCACATTTCCCTGCCACCCGAATTGATGATTTTCTCCCGTGTTCCCACATCCCGTGGTGCTCAAAACTCTAAATTTAAGGCTGACCACACATATGATAACCAGAGTATCCATAATGTTCTCGGGCTTCTCCATGGGATTGCCAAGGCTCCCGTCCTTGGCGCATAGCCTGGATGTCCGCCCGGCGATAATCCGCCAAACCTTTTGACTTTTGGGAATTTCACTACCTCCACCCCGAGAATGGGACTTTTCACAATTCGCCTCCTCTAGTTACCGTTCGTCTGCTCTGTAGGTGGGTACCAGTAGTATATATCAAAGAGTCCTGTGTGCTGTATAAATCCCCCGTGCTGTTTCTCTGTATCATATTTCCTCCTGCAGGTTCTCGCTCTATTTCGTGTCAAGATTGACTAGTATGAACGTTATGGCATATCAACCAACGAACTTCGTCGGTGACTTTGCTGGTAATCCGATGCTCGACTATCCCCATCATCAAGAGGTGCACTTCTCCCAGCCCTTTTGGAACAACGATTACCACCAAGACTCGAATTCCAACTCTATTCCTCGCCCAGCACGCAGGCCTCAAGAAGTCACTGGATATTATTCACTCCAACAG
>Ga0247807_10001143_pt1 | contig 16029 bp, 15 predicted proteins | sample UWRJL074202C1_FD_179931 | JGI IMG/M metagenome (GOLD analysis project Ga0247807, IMG submission 179931) | Plant litter microbial communities from Arlington Agricultural Research Station in Wisconsin, United States - UWRJ-L074-202C-1 | ecosystem: Environmental > Terrestrial > Plant litter >...
TACTCAGTCGAAGCCAGCAATACAGCTTGACCCGCAAAGCACTACGCCAGTTGCACGTATTTACACAACCCCTGCTAATAAGCGACATTCGATATCACCATCTCCACTTACACCACGATCTACATTCCGGCGTCCCAGCGGTGGTTTAAGAGGACGGAAATCTACATCATCCTCAGTCTCTTCAATTCGTAGCATCCATCATCACCACCACACGCACTCCAAAGCTTCATCTACGTCATCTAATGGTTCTGGTTCCATGAGCAAGGCTTCGCTGCCAACTCGGAGTCCACATCATTCGGTCAAAGTCTTACCTGCTACCCCTACGGCAAGTGCGTTCCCTAGCAACATTCGCGTCGTGCGTCAAGCGCCCATATCCTCATTCAATGAAGGACCTTGGGGTCATAGCCCGGGATTTGGGAGTACTACAAATGGCGGATTGGTCTTTGCTAAGCGAAAAAAGAACCTGTTCAAGGGCCCGATGCTCAACACTTCGTCCCCCAGCCCAGCTGGAGGACCTGTCGGCTCCAGTGTGCGAACGGGAAGCCATAGTCGCAGTACTAGCGTGGCCGGTAGGAGGAGCACAGAAGTTAAAGTAATCGAGGAAGAAGATGAAGATGAAATCGAGGAAGTTGATGCCTTTAGTCCGATAATGGGAAATGAGACTGAGGAAACGATATACCCCCCGGGAGAAACACCCAGGTAGCGGGAGTTTTTGGTTTATAATTCTGTACATTTTCATGATTGTTGTATACATAGATGGGGACAGACAATGGTTTGATGTTTCTTCTTCTATGAGATGGCTCTTTAGCGGCGCCTTTCGAATTTTCTTCTTCAGCGATCATTCTCAATACCCGGACTTATGGGATGGTTATATTTTTTCCGATAGCTATGAAAGCATGCGTACATAGAGATTTTTAGCTTCACGATCATGGTCTCTTGATGCTGTATTTTTACCATATTAGCTATGTTTTGACAATTTCATCGCTTCAACACCTATCTTCTACTCACAAGTTGCACGTAGAAGGTGTGCTCCGATTCTCTTTGAAAATAATCATCTTAGTTCTAGGTAGTGCTTAGAATATAAGCTAATCTTGACCTAGCGTTTGTGATCAGATGGTAGGTTTTCCAAAGTGAAACTAGAAATAAGACGTATATATCTTGAAGGAAACCTTTTCGAAATAGAATACGCTGTGATAGTAAATCTGAAACTAGACTATTGGGATCATCTTTTGTTAATGTGAAAATTAGCAATGTCAAAACGTGACCAAACTACTTCCGTACGTTTCCTTACTAGACGTTCTAGAAAGTATGAGACGCATCACTCTTCAACAACCACGATTAAAGACAGCTGTCACGATCGGTAGAATGCGGTAGATTGATAGAATTTACCATAATTCGAATATCGGAATAGCCACTATGTCTACTATCTTGATTCTAGATTACGACGGCACCATCACAACCGCTGATACAATTTCTACCGTAAGCCGATTCATGACTAGAAACCACGAGATATCAAGCCCCTTACCAAAAATTGGTCAGATTTACACAAGCAGCATCTGACATTTCCTACAGCTTGCCACCTCGGCACTCGTCTTCAAGAATCAGCCCATCGCTTCCTGGGAAGCGCTCGTCAATACCTACCTGGCCGACTACAACACCTACGTCTCGCAGAGCAAACCCGCCGCAGAACGCATCACGCTCGAAGACGAGATAGAGTTCCTCCGTGGGCTCCGCGCAGTCGAGATTGCCAGTTTTGCACGTGTAAGCACCAGTAAAGTCTTTGCCGGCATATCACCCCGCGAATGGCAAGTGCTTGGGGCTCAAGCTGTGGTTGACGAGAGGGTGACTGTAAGAGCGGGCTTCGAGAGGTTGAAGGCCGAGAAGATGAGGTGGGGAATTCTGAGCGTGAACTTTTCGAGCGAGTGGATTCAAGGGGCTTCGGGTGTTGGGGAGGGAGTCAAGATCACGGCGAATTCGATTGACGAGGAGGGGCTTATTAGGGGACCGGATGTATGCAAGGGCGAAGTTATGGCCACGAGTGATGGCAAGTTAGAGGAGCTGAAGAAGATGATAAGGAGGTTGAAAGGGAGTAGGGAAAGGAAAGTGGTTTATGTGGGAGATTCTGGGACCGACTTGGAGTGTTTGATTGAGGAGGGAATTGTGGGTGTTGTGATGAGTGGTGATGGGGAGGGTAGTTTGATGGAGACTTTGAGAAGGGTTGAGATTGAGGTTAGACATTTGAAGGATTATGAAGAGTTTTTCGCAGGGTTGTACTGGATAAAGGATTTTGATGAGCTATTGCAGAGCCCGTTACTCAAATAAAAATAAATGGTGTTAACATAATCATCTGGAGCTGGCATTTAGATGATGGTTTGGTCTGATCAACCTCTAAAAATACTACTAGTCTTGGTTGAGTCGTGAGCTTGTACTTTTGCAATCTCTAAATTTATTTTCTACTTTCTATGTAAGAGCGTGCTCAATTAGTGTTTTGTAACCCTTCACAGCCGCATTGAGATCAGAAATCTCGAGGTGTTCATGATCTGAGTGAGCCATCAGGATGGAACCAGCTCCATATAGGTACCGCTTGTGGTCTCCCTTGAGATTTGGAATATCCGTTCCATAATTGACTACTATGGTATCAAACCCTGGAAATTCTTAGCTTCTGCATAATCAGGAATCTACCAGATAAAGTAACCTACCTTTGACATCACTATCAATATAGACCGGTCCATAACCATAGCGCACAGCTACATCAAACTCTTCCCCTGTACTTCTTATAGCATCCATACATATTTTCTCTACAGCAGCTGGACTCCCATCGGCGATCCTGATAGCTATATTTGCTTGCGCATGCTCCGGGATGACATTAGCAGCAACACCTCCCTCAATTTTGCCAATGTTCATGGTAGTGTTCCCATATTTCTCACTCCACGGTAATTTAGCATCCAATAAAGCTGCCAGGGCTTTCACCAACATGACATTGGCACTTTTTCCTAGCTCGGGATATCCTGAATGTCCTGCCTTGCCCTTGGCCTTGATCTCAAACCCCATTATACCCTTATGCCCACTGGCGAGCTTAAGCTCCGTTGGCTCGCCGAATATCACCGTCTCCCAGGCTAAGCCCAGCTCATTGGCTTTCTTCATTCCATCGCCGGTGACCTCTTCACCCACCACAAACAATAGTGCAAGGTCGCCCTCCTTAATCTTTCCAGCTTCAAGTAGTTCCTCGACAGCTATTATTTGCGTAGCGACACTGCCCTTCGCATCCACACTCCCTCTTCCCCATATCTCATCGCCTTTTCTCTCATATGGCCAAAATGGAGGTACGGTATCCACATGGCTTGATATCAATGCTCTTGTTTTTCTTTCCTTGCCCACATATGCAAATACGTTATGCCGCGCCTCTCGCGCCTCTGTTTTTGGTGTGACTTCCTGGATTTCAACGGTGAAGTTTTGGGATTTAAGGTAAGAGGCAAGGTACTTGGTGACGGCAGCTTCGTTGCCGGTTATGGATTCAATCTCTACGAGAGCTTTATGAAGCTCCAAGAGAGGGGAGGTGGATTTGTCGAATAGAGTGTGTTGAGAATCGGTTGGGATTGCGGCAGACACCCAATTGGCGAGGAGCAGCCAGGAAGGGAGCGTAGAGAGCTTCATTTATAAAGTAATTGCAGAGACAAGGCTCTGCTACGAAACTGAAATGCAACTTGATTGAGGTGCTAACGAGGCTGGTTAAGTAACAGAGCAAAGGTGGGGTCTTCTAGGGTGGGGGATATGATATGGGAGAGCTCCTGCAATATATAGGATTCACTGCGCAACTTAGTGAATAACATCAACTTGTCTATTTAGAGTAATCCTGAAAAAGGGTGAACCAAAATGACTCCAAACTCTGGATTGTAGTCTAGCGTACTGGTATTTGCAATAGAAGAGGTACGTTCAGCTACAAAAAAAATATCCTTTCGTCAACTCCAAATTCCCATGATGACCTAGGCCAAAGAGCACGCGCGTGTAGCTGATAGAAGTGTTCCTTCATGACAGCAAATATTAGAGGGAAAGCTCATCGATAATTCAATGAGCTTTATCTGAAGAATATCCAAAATCACCAATCCAATTATTGAATATTTACAAGTAAGATGCTAACTGAAGTTACAGTAATAATACAAGATACTTATTTTTTTTCTTTTGCGATTGTTGCATTATATCAAAGTATGATTCTGATATAATGAGTTCAACTTAGTGTTTGTATTTTGAATCTAGTATAGCAGAACATAAACTTAACAAAACAGGAAGATCAGCAAGCTAGATATAACGGCCTGTGTAATTTCAGAGGCATTACCAACTCACTTATTTTGCTCATACATTGAGATTCTCAACCCATCCCATGACATATCGCAATTCTAAATTTAGCAAACAAGAACAATATGAAAGCTACGAATGTCAGGTCTGGCGGTGTCTCGCTGTTCATTGTAATGCCGCTATCAAAAAACATAACAACCTATGTATGTATCTGAAAACGGAACACTTTCGAACATGGATTTCGTACTGAACAGCAATAAGCGTACCCAACTTGATATCGTATCACAAAAGATGACATTCATCACTTTCCATACACTGTGGTTATTCGTAAGTGCGCTTCGCTCGGCAACAGCTACCCAACGAAAAGTCTTGGAAATTTCTCATAGGTCTTGGGTTCTATATGCCATGGAAAGCCATATACTCAAGGCCAGTACATCCTTCAAGAGTGTGCACTCGAGCGCCTCTGAGCCTTACTTCCAAAGCAGTGGCAATACCCCATACCAAGATTGCTCATATTCCTACCTACGTATGGAGGCTCCCATTATATTATCACCAGCTCATGTTGCCAAACGATCTGTATGTATATGTGGACGACTAGCCTTAGCTTTAGAAGTCGATCGACACAGCACCTGTTGTGCGAACAACGAAACCAAGCTCGTAGTATACAATTTTTTTTTCCTACGATCTAAGACACGAGAGAAACCACCCCGCTGGCAATACGCGTTATAGAAAATTGTTGATTTTCGATGCAAAGGTCTCGATCGATATTGTAAACTCGATGTGGTCAGGGTTGGCACTTTCGGAGCAATCTCCGAAGCGGTAGAGTTGGGGGATCTGCCCACTGCAAAAGCCTTATCAAGGCAACATGACGTTAGCAGAAGTTTCAAGACCAGATGAGGTTCTGTTTTGAGTTTTTGTCATCATCAAAAGATATCAGATATATAAGAAGTGTCAGGTCATGAAGAAGGCGCCCCGGAGAACGCTCCTTATCATTGGAATCCGCTAATGTAGATTATCATCATAAAATGGAACATGGGAACATTAATTGAACCATGAAGAGAAGTTGATTACCTGTGTTGGGTAGAGCCCGATGTGGGAAAGTTGGGAAGGGTGAAATTTGCTTTGCATGCAAGCATTGTGATGTTGTTGCGGTCAGAGGTTGAGGATATACCATATGCATATTAACCTATAATATCAGGCACAACAGTTAATCCTGGCACTTGCTTACTTGGTTTCATGGGCAAGTTTTGATGAGTACTGCTTCGTGCTATGCTTTAAGATAAGGATCCGATCTTCTAGAATTAAGATTACATTAAAATTTGACGCTATCTAAACCAACAGCAACACCAACGCTTCAAAGCGACAGACGATACAGCTTAAGTCAAACCACAAAGTTTGAGAATATCATGGCGGTGGAAAAAGCTCCGGTTTCGCTTTCCATATACATCTGTTACGCTTGTTAGACAAAATTTTGGAATATAGACGTCGAAACTTACACATAGGAATACTGAGCAGGCATATCACGACTTGAATGGATGATATTGCCATGAAGGTGGTATAGATACCATTCTTGACAATCCAATCATAGGCACTGAACGTGAGACCGAAACTAGATACACATCAGTCACCAAGTACAGAAAGTGTAGGTAAGAATAGCATAGTGGTCATACCTAAAGAAATTCTTAAAGATGAGAATACATGTAAATGCTTCGATTGCAATATCACCTAGTTCAGATTAGCAGACGTATAAACAAAAGACGTATCCGTAACCTACGATGAGCATCGACGATGTATAGAGAACCAGCTACCGCTCCTATCACCATACCACCAACTTGCATTCCAAAAAATGCTATAGGAACAGACCAATGATAATCTATCAGACGAGCGGCAGTTATGCCGAATCCAAAGAGACCAGCACAGCCGAAAATGAACTGGGGAATGACAAGAAGGATTCTGAATTCTGGCTCGTATATTCCCCCGTTCTTCCGAGTCATGAACTTGGCGCTCCAGTCGGCTAGGCCTCCTGCAATCAAGAAGCCTATGACGGCTCCCAAGAACGCGCCGGTATATGCGTAGCCAGTATCAACTTCATCCCAAAACAAGGGTGGCCCGAGGAAGATGGCTCCCAAAACGACTCCAATAAAAACTGTCCACCCAATCATAGTCCCTTGAATGAGACAGGCCCAGAGAATTGCTGGGTGGGCAAAAAGTGGGAATGGTCTCAAGAGCAACTTCCAGTAGCTCTCATTTGACTTTCTTCCATTGAAGATGCGGAGGCTCTGAGACCAACTTTGCTTAGGTATGTTGGCACCTGTAGGCTGAGCATGCTGGTGTAAAGGATCCGTTCCATGGTGCTTTTGTGCATCACCATTGCTGTCATCTTCTCGATCAATGGATGTAGAATTAGTTGCTGTGGCATCTCCCTGCATCTCGTAACTCTCTGCTGGTTTCTCATGAACAGCGACATCCTCTGAAGACGCAAGATCGGTATTCAAATGTGCCGACCTCACAAAAGCCGTTTCTGGGCAAAAGAAGAACAAGAGTGGCAAGCAGATTGCACAGAATATTGCAACGAAGTAGAATGTCCATGGCCATCCAATCGTATGCGTCATTTTCCCCACAAGAATTGGTGTGAAAAAAGCACCACCAAAAACTGCAAGATTTGTCAATGCCATTCGCTTGCCTCGTTCCTGTAGGTGCATAAGTATAAGTAGACTAGTGGGATTGCTTCAGGTGTACTGACATGGACAAAGTAAAGATCTCCAATTGCAGCATTTACCAATGCTTCCTACGACACAGTCAGCACTTAGAATTCTCCACATATTGAGCTCCACATTCCAGCAGAATGGATCGATATACGTACAAATGGCGCAGTACCGACACCTTGAAATATCCTCGACCATAGTAAACTTGTGTATCGTCTGCTCGACCCTTTGACAGGAGACTCCCCAGTTAGACCTCCCCATATACTAGTTAAGATCAAGATGAATGTTCCCAGCAGAAATTGATGTCTCTTTCCCCACACCCTTGCAGATGGCACCAGCAGTGTTCCTGCTACTCCCACGCCGAGGAGAAAGTAGCCAGTGAGCAATGCCGTCTTTGTGAATTGGTTCTTGAAGTAGAATGACAACGTCAGAGTGTTCGCCGCGAGGATCGGTCCAAGACTTGTCGCAAAGATTGATGTGATAGACAATATGAACGTGATCAAGTCCCGCTTCCATAGCGGCCAGTTCTTCGGCTCGCGTTAGCAGTGCCTCTCGGCGCATTCGGAATCGTACTCACCAAGGGGTCGTTGGGGTCGTCACTTGGTTGTGGAACGAGGATAATAGGGACAGGCCCCGAGGTATCGCATTTCAAGCCCGTTGTAGCATCGGTGGCTATCTGCGGTCTCTCTGGGTCATCGAAGTATCGAGTGGTACCTGCACGCAAGGTCAACAACTAGACGATTCCATATCCTGGCGACAATGCATTTGTACCTGGAACGAATTCCATGACCCGATCTTGCAGCACCCATAGCCCCATTTTGTCGCTTCTGGTATGTGCAGAAAATGAATGCTTTGCTATGCTACGCTTCGCTTCACAATGCAGGGAAAGACAAGCTCAATCAGAGCCGTATGGCGAGGGAGGGCTTTTTCTTATAGCAAAAACCCACAGAATCGCGAGTTGAGGAGGTGGAGAAACACGCGCGGATGATCCTTTCTTGGCGGGGACCGGTGATGCCTGTACTTTTACGGTGTAAACACAAGCTGTGGGGAAAATAAGGGATCAACGTGGAACAGCAGAAACCATAAGTAAAAGTGTACAGAACTTGTCTACGCAAATATGAGATACATCCTGATCGCAGAGCAGAGAATAAATAAATGGTCACGGTAGCCATATCAACGGCCATAGTGATTCTAATAATCCCACTGTTCGTTGCCCCATTATACTCTAACGTGTGCTATGCTAGATTAATCTTAGTTTATGTGATGACTGAAAGTTAAAACCATTCAGACGTCGGATCCCGGAACTATGTTGCTTTCCTGTCCCATGCCATCCCATGGATAAGACTACTTATTATTAGTATTACTGATGCTCGAATTAGGGCGAGAGAAGTAGTTGTGGTGGTGAGGAACGACTGGAGTCAGGAAGAAAGTGCAGAATGATAGTATGGTATAGAAAAATATAGCAGACATTGCGGAATTAGCCGCGCTGCTCTCCGTTCAAAATCGGCGCCGTCTTATTCGCTAGCGCTCTATGCTATACTATACTATACTATACTATACTATACGACGAATACAAAACTACCTCCCCGAACTGGTTGGTCGAGTTAGTCCATGCCAACCCAACTAAGCAAATAGCCCATCCATTAGCCAACCAGTAGCCGTCCAATCGCAGCCACGCCTTGGGCGGCTCGAGCTAGGAACGTAGTAAACATCGAAATGAGGAGAATCCGAACTGTCGCTCCTACCTATCCATCCTTTATCTAAAGCCCATTGCCAGTTGTTTTTTCTTGTCCCATTGCTCCAATACTTAATCATCATCAAAATGAAGTCCATGATCCTCGCCTTTACCTTGACCGCATTTGCTGGTCTCTGCGCAGCCCAGGGCACTCTGCCGGCATGCGCCCAAACATGCGTCGTCAAGTTCACCTCTGGATCCAGCATTGGAGGATGCCAGTCGCAAGACGCGAAATGTATGTTTGGCACCACAGCGTCTGCTTTGCCCTGTAGATGTTCCGCTGATACTGACGTTCGTCCCAGGTATTTGCTCAGCTCCAAGCTTTCTGGGCGACATCGCCTGCTGTCTAGCTGCATCTTGCAATACAGATGATCAGAAGGCTGCTACAGACTACGCTAAGAACTTCTGCGAGCTCTCTGGAGTTGTAAGTACCATACCTCAGGTCATCTTACCCCAGACACCGAGCTAACAGGGCAATTCCCCAGACCAACCTACCTACTGCTGTTGTTTGCTCCTCAACTGCTACAAGCAACACCGCAGCCGCCACTGGCAGCGGAAGCTCCAGCAACACTGCTTCTAACACTGGCTCAACCACTGGAGCACCAACAGTCGCTGCGACCACAAGTGCTCCTGCCACCAGCTCAACACCAAATGCCGCCGCTCAGAATGCGGCTGGAGTCGGCGCCGGGTTCGGGATGCTTGCTCTAGCTGCTTTACTATGACTCTCTTCGTAGACGGTTGTAGGAGGCGTGATAAGGGAAAGGGAAGTTTTGGGGGGAAGTGTTTCGGTGGAGTTATGTAAATTTTGCTGTAGGGGTCAACCCAAAGCTCAAGCATTTGGAATATCCAGTTACAAAGAGAAATACTACTCTGCCTCCTCGGTACCCAGATAGCTCTTGGAAATACCCAAATGCAAAGCGAATACTACTCTGCCTGCTCGGTACCCAGTGTGACCATCGTAGTTCCACTCCTCAAGATTGGTAGCGAATACAAAGGAGATTTGATCTGCTGTTCATCATTAATTGGTGGAATTCACTTACCAGTGCGTTGTTTCTCGGGAATTGGCCATGTCATAGGCCCAAATTTTCGGGTTTGGTCCCTGGAACCTTGAACGAAATATGCACGCAAAAGTCAAAATTTCCCTGACACGGAACTTTGGACAACGACCGTTGCCGGAACACTCACAATTCCTTTCGTAGCTCGAGGAAAATGAAACCGGAGTAGCATCCACGTCCGGTAGTATCATTTCAGCTCCGGGGCGCGGCAGTTTGGATGATCGAAACATTCGTATGCCTGTAGTTAGAGATCTGGGGATTGGAAATTCCGCTTTGACCGTTATTCATCCTCCTTGGGGAAGTTTTGAGGCATTTTTTCTACGTTGATCTTCACAACATCGAAATAAGGTTTTGTAGCGTTGACGGAGCAGTCAGGCGCAGTCTTCACTACCAAGTACCCTCCCCGAATTAATAGCTATCTCCCCGACCAAATTAGACTCCTCCGCTCTCTAGCTTGCGTGTCAAGAGGCTGTGCAGGGGATTATCCATCCACGACAACTGCTCTAAAGGCTTGATCAGCCTCCCAAGTCATTCACTCAATCAAGTATTATCCTGGACTTGCTAACCAGACTATCTTGTGACAAGTGCCGTGACGTTGCTAGCCTACCTAACCATTAATCTTTCACTACTACACCAAAAGTGGAGGGTTTAATCCCGACCCGGGGGAAATACAACAGCACTATAACTCGTACATATCAAATAACCTGGTTGCTGTTACTTTAATGAGTTGGAGATCCCCTCCCGTGTGTGTAGATCTAGATTTAGCTGACCATTGAACAGGGGACCGTTAAACGTTGATGCACCATCTGTCTTGAAAAGCTCGAACTGTGGATTTTATTTATGGTATGCTACTAGCATGTTACCACGAAAAATCAGCACCATTATCAGCTATACTGCGTAAACTACATGGATGAGTATATGTCTTTCAAAATGTGGGTTTGGCCAAAGGCTACTACTATACAAAGGTCGTTTGAAACCCATTTCAAGCTTTAGTGTACCAACCGTTACTACAAGCAGGACATGTACTGTATCAGCATAGATTTTCCGTGATGGAGAGTTGTTCGGCTTGGCTGTGTTGTGTTACTCGATTTGAGAGATGATCTGAACCCACTTCAACTCCACAGCTCAAGTCCTAGTACCGGAATATACAGCTCCATGTGTCCCTGACGGAGATTACCCTACTCGCGACAGCCTCATTGAAATCCAAATTATCATTGGAGGCTTTTGGTCTTGAATCACTTTTGTTGCTTTTCGAGCGCTTTGATGCAGAATCGCGTGGGGGTGCGTGTTCTCTCTCATTCTAGTCTGTCTACCTAGGGCTAGAGTTTAAATGCCAAATATCCCACTTAAGGATCAGCAGTATCGATAGTATCATTCAGGGAGGAAATTACATACCGTGCCTGGGAGAGTATCAGCTAGCTCTCCCCGCTAAATTTTAGGTTTATAGGCGTTACATGTTATTATGATTGTTTGACCAGAGCCACAACCCACCGATATAGTGATTGAGCCCGGCATACGTGAGGACTAACTTGTCTCGGCTTTAGATCTGTAATTTACTCACCTAGTTCGTTGCCACAGATGTTTAGCAAAAAGAGCCCTAGGTGTAATTGCCATTGACTCGTACGGAGTACATTTGAGCCAACTAAGCGTCCTAAAGTAAGAAGCAATCACCAATGAAGGGTTTTTAGAATGCTTGGCCAATGTGCCGTGTTTCAATTGATCCCATCCAACGTTAAGCTACACTCCATCTGTGCAAGATCATGCTCCGCAAACGTCTTGTGGAGCAAGCACGTCGACCCTCAATTCTCATACCCAGCTTCCAGAAGGGTCTGACAGGGTAACGACGGGTCTTTAGCTACGGGACAGATCCTATGGACTGACATTGGCGTGTTTGTACCACTCTTGGACTGACTCCACTGACCAAGTTGAGCTTGATAGATGGGTCGCATCATATGGAAATGTATGCCACAAGCCTAGAACGGTGATTGCAAAACGGACCGTCCGGATAGTGAGCGCTGCTAAAACTTCGACAGCATTGCATAGTCCCGAAGCATTGTTTCACACATGCCATTTGCAAGTCCGCTGGGCCTATTCCATAGCTGTCAGACCCGCGCAAAGCCGTCGCAAACGTTTCTATTGCGGACTGTCGACTTGCGCATGACCGTTGCTCTCGTGGCCACCACTCATGAGGTCAAGATGCGGTTGTTCAGATCACACTTTCGCATGTGGGCTCACCCCCCAACGTGGAATAAAGTATATCCTATTGGACTCGCGTAGAAATAGAGTTTCTGGTCTTTGCTTCGTAACGTCGCTTGGACCTTGTGTGACGGGTGCAGCAGAGTCGCTAAAAAAGACTCTCTTCCCTACCACTCTTGTCACAGAGTCATCTGTTCACGCGTCCGCACAGCCCTGAGATCTGGGAGGCCCTGTCCCGCAAAGTGGTTTTTCTGCGTCCTGTATCCACCCTTTCGGTCTGCCACGTTCGGGAGCCTGCGTCGGGAGATGGGTGCTGCAGAGCAGTGCGTCGTACGTCGTACGGCATGGCATGCTGGACTGACGGCACGCTTTGGACGCCAGGGCAATGGCTATAGCCCCAAGCATGGTAAGGTACGGGATGTCTCTTACACCCCGAAAGAAAAGCTATCTCCCCCCCTCCCCTTCCACTTCTCATACAGCTCTGTTTAGTCGATGAACGCTGACCAGGATATTTGGTCCGAGTCTTGGACTGTGTTGGCTTCGTGTGCACTTTCCACCTTGAAAGTGTCCCTTACAAGGACTTGGCGCTTGGACAAGGTTCTCCCTTCCATGAGTGAACATGATTTATTTAATAGGGTGCACACCTCTTCCGTCATACATTTCTCAACTTTCTTTCCATAGCTTTACTTTTTATGATTCTTTGCAGGGAGCCATCATCCTAAAGTTGCTCATTTGTCTTTCTCTTATGTGGTGAATATATATCTATGCCCATGACTCCCTTCAAGTTTGTGAAGTCCAAGTCCACTCGCAATCTCTCTTTCGTACGGCCGTGAGCTACCTACCCATTGACAGATGTAAGTCTCGTCTCGTCTCGTCTCGTCTTCATACAGCATGGCAACTGCTAGAGACGTCCACCGTTTGCTATGACATCACTTGACTAACATCCTTCTTAGTTATTCAATAGCACATCTCTTTTTGCAAATGTGCGAATACACTAAAAACTATTATATCTACACATCATGTGTGGACCCCGGAGCCCACTTCTTTGGGACCTCGGTGGATGGAAATCGAGAACACCGGTGCTCGAAAGGTCCCCATGAACGATATATCGTGGTTCCTGGTCATTGCCCGTTATGTGGATGACAACACACTCAATTTGATGATCATCAATAATCGCTAATCAACTGCTCGATAATCAACGGCTCGATTGCTCTATACCTTCGCGGTTGGTGGTCACGCGGCATGGTATCATAGTTCTACTTTCCCGATGTATGGGATGTTTCTTTTTGGGTGCTTTCTATTGCAAGGCGTAAACGGCACGAAGCTAGGTTTCGAACACACCAACTTCATCCATGGACATTACCATGGACATTATTTGCAACTATTACCAGTGCACTTGCTAGGGGGAAGCGAGCTGGATCTCTGGGGGAACACTGCTATTGCATGGGAAGCGAAATTTTAGGGACTGGCGCCAAAAGATGGATCTAATTGGGAAAACTTTATGTCAAGCTAGGAAGCCAAGCTTGGGAATGATTTTACGAGAGCATGGTCTTGGGTACTACCGGTTTTTTGGTTCTATAGGCGTTTGTACACATCTGAGCTTGAAGTTCGCTTAGGAAATACATTGCTTCTGCATTATGGTTACGTCCAGTTTAAAAGTTTGGTCATATGGTCTTTGAACACTCTTTATTTTTCATTGCTTGCAGTCTGATATGAGAATCCGTATGGTTGCCCACTCGGCAAGAATCATTTTTCCATAGATTGCTGACAGAGGGGTACAACCTATATTCAAACATTAAGCTCGTGGAATTCGCTTACTCCACTACACCCCACCATTTGACTGAATGTAATCATCATAGCGTATATACTTCACCCTGCTATATACTATATTGCACCCCGCAACTGCTGTCCGCTTTCAGATCCAGCTGATCACACAATCCCGAATAAGACAAGAGCTGGTCCTACCTAATCCCCTCTTTTGGAGTGGAGTATATAAGATACCAAACCCATTGGATACAAGCTGACAGCTTGCTGAGCAATAATAAAACTATGGCATTAAAACACCTCACGTTTTTACCCCTCGTCTGGTTGTACCTGGACAGGTATTCTCTACCGTAGCGTCTCGCGGATGATCAGCCATGCGGTGGCAACGGACGCACGGTACAAACAGATCTACCAATGCCCATAATAACCCAATAGTATGCCAAATATATACTTCTGAGGAAGTAGATGCGGCGCCAAATGCCTGTCCATCTATCATGTCTCATTCCCCAATCGAGCGTTCTGCACGGCCCGGTGGCTGTTCCGCTTGCCCTGACTGAAGGTCTTGCATACATGCATGTGCAGTGACGGATGCACATCCCATCCTATCCTGGTACACGTAAACAGATATGCATGTGCCATACGGCATGATATCCTCTTCCCATCCCTTCTCTGCCTTAACTACGCCAGCTTTCCATCAATCTCAAAATCCGGCTCCAAGACCTGATAGGGAGGGTCATGGGCAGCTTTGGGGCTGAACTTGCTCTATGACTTTCGCCATTCATGTGTGACACCACAACTGCCTTCGGCAATATGCGGTATCATACTATGGTTCTGATGCTCGCCGCGCTCTGATCATGTATGGCTATTTGTTGCCCTTGCTATATAACTCGTAAACAGAAAGTCCCGCTTTTCAGCTAGTCTCGTTTCTCAGGTGCTGTTACCTGTCAAGGCGATGCGCGCCTCGGCCCCAGCCGCAGAATCATGCCAAGCATAAATCGGTATACATGTACAACTTTGTATAGCGCAGGGGACTCTTCCTTCGACCAACCCATACCCAGATTTTCATAATCGCATTGCTCATATGTAGCATTGATTTGATGATCGATTTTGTAGGGTGGGGGTGGTATCGCGCACGAGCTTCTCGCACGGATGTTTGACCTGTCGTTTTTGAGGCCTGGGCGTCCGATCCAACCACGCACTCGGCCACGACCTCTTGAGCAGAATCTCTACTAGATAGCTGTAATAAAAAACAAGATGGTCCTAAAGTGATAACGTTTTTTCCTTTTTTCGTGTCAAAATCAAAAAGAATGTATCCTAGATTGACAAAATACTTAAAATATCCTATTTCTGGACACTGAAATATTGTTTTAGTAGTCGCTCTGTTCGCCTTTCCATATGTCACAAGCACTAAGACATCAGAAACTGTCTTGTTCACTCGCTTGATTTTAACGCTTATGAATGGCTTGGCCTGAACTCAAGTTCAGGCTGAGTGTTCTTGGTCTCTCCAAAATTCCAATGTCAAGACTTGTAATAGCTGACTGAGCTACTCGTTGTTGACCGTTGAGTCAATATACCCAAGGATGTGTGACACGATGCTCCTATGTAACATCATCTACCACTGCTGGGAGGTGAATGGCTATTGACTTGTCTAGCCTAATCCCTTGAATATAGTAGCAGCGCAGCAATTGGGAAAATGGCCACCTCCCTAATTCTCCTTAACAATACTTCTGGTAAAGTCACGCACAGTATGCGCAATTTAGTAGCAGCAGCCACTTGGCAATGCACCAACAAATCTTTGGAAATAATGTTTTAGATAGCCCAGTATGCTACCCTTAGTAATGAGTTAAAGCGGCCGAGAAGAACTTTCCTCCCGACATACTTGATACCGCTGATGGCATATGCATACATGGTAGATCAAGTTGACAGGTCACTCTTGCCAGCAATCCTACTGCTCCACATGCCTTTAGCGCCACTATCAGAACTTCAAGCGATCGTTCGGCAGATACCTAGCTACGTTGGGCCTGCATCTCGGAAGCAGACGGCATGCACGCCAGAGGATTGGACTTCCCGGATGACAAGCCACCATCCTTCTCAGCTGGCACAACGACACGATACTCCGTCTTGAGTAGCACTGCAGAAGTGTGTCGGATAGCTATGGGTCTATATCGGCCAGTGGCAAGCTTCTCGTTGGTTGATGTTGTCGCCGAACTTGTATGCAGAGACTGGTACATCGGCTTCCCTCAGCATCATGAGTCAGGCATCCAAACACCCGGGTTGAAAG
>Ga0247807_10001145_pt1 | contig 16016 bp, 13 predicted proteins | sample UWRJL074202C1_FD_179931 | JGI IMG/M metagenome (GOLD analysis project Ga0247807, IMG submission 179931) | Plant litter microbial communities from Arlington Agricultural Research Station in Wisconsin, United States - UWRJ-L074-202C-1 | ecosystem: Environmental > Terrestrial > Plant litter >...
CCATCGTCGTGCTCTCTATCTCATCAGAAACGAACGACTTATTTGTTCTATATTATCCACCACCCTGTCTATATCAGTTACAAGACAACTACAGTTCAATATTTCAGAGCATCAACAAAAAAAAAAAACCCATCAACATGTCGGAAGTCCAAAAGAACATCGAGGAGCCCACTGCGGTCACCGCTGTCACCGAGGCACCAGCCATTACTGAGCCAGTCACTGAAGTGAAGCCAACTGAGCCTACTGCCGAGACCACCTCCGCCGTCCCAGCTACCACTGAGGATGTTAAGCCAGTCGAGGAGGCAACTCCAGCTGCCGAGGAAGTCAAGCCAGTCGAGGAGGGTGTTCTTGGTTACAAGGGACCAGGTCTTCTCAAGTACGTACCCCTTTATTTCATCATACTCCCAAGTTTAGCGGCGCGAGAGTTCTGGGTGCAGCCTGCATGTGTCATCTGACTATTTGACCGCGGCATGTTCAGCTTGGCAGCCAATTCTTTGTCATGTCAACCAGCATCTTTGTACATCTGCTAATATCGCTTCAGGGGTCTGATCTTTAGCAAGAAATTCTTCTGGTTCGGTTCAGAGCCCGTTGAGGAGAAGCACCTTTCAAGCTACCTCCGTGGAGAGAAGGATGGTGGTGGAAACCACAACGCTGCTTGGGCTTCGCACACCGGAAAGGGACTGTTGTTCTTCACCAAGAAGGCAGCCGATAAGGCCACCCCAGCATCAATCATCAACTTGGTATGTGCCATAGAAATCTAGAATGATACATGTACTAACCCACGCTAGGCTGATATCTCCGAGGTCACTCTTGATGGCGCAAAGGCATTCCACTTCACTGAGCACAGCCACAAGCACGTCTTCGAGGCTGAGAACACCGCCGATAGAGATAACTGGGTTGCACAAATCAAGGCCAAGTCTGCTGAAGCAAAGGAAGTCGCCCCTACCGTCACTGAGCATGAGACCTACAAGTCCACCTTCGACAAGCTTAAGGCTCCCGTTGTAGCTGCTGCCCTCCCAAAGAAATCCACCGAAGTCAAGAAGGAGGAGGTCAAGGAAGAGAAGAAGGAAGAGAAGGCTGAGGCCAAGGAAGAGAAGAAGGAGGAGAAGGCTGAGGCCAAGGAAGAGAAGAAGGAAGAGAAGGTTGCTGCTAAGGAGGAGAAGAAGACCCGCAAGAGCCGCAGTGCTTCCCGCAAGCGCAACTCCATCTTTGGAGGCTTCGGTACCAAGAAAGAAGAGAAGAAGGACGAGAAGATCGAGTCCGCAAAGGAGGAAGAGACACCAGCTGTCGTTGCCCCAGTTGAGGCCACCCCAGGTAAGCTCATAATTTTACCATGCCTCTCTAGATGACTCGAAAACTTTGAGACATCAAAATACATTCTACTCTGTACCTTGCTAACGATCCGCTAGAAGTTGCTGCTACTGAACCAGTTGCCGAGACCGCCGTCGAGCCTGTCGCCCCAATCGCACCAGTTGAGCCATCTGCCCCAGTTGAGGAGACCACACCAACTGTTGCTGAGGTCAAGCCTGCCAACAAGAAGCGCAACAGCATCTTCGGCACATTCAAGTCTTATGTCTCTGATTCCAAGGTCAAGAAGGAAGATGCCCCAGTTGTCCCAGCCAAGGACACCGTTGAGCCTGAGCCAGTCAGCGAGACTGCTCCAGTCATCCCAGCTGTCGAGTCCACTGAGCCATTAGCTACATCTGTAGCCTCTCCAGCTACTGTTCCAACCGAGACCTCTCCAGCTGTTACCAATGGCGAGACCAAGGCCACAGAGACTCCTGTCGTCAAAGCCGACAAGCGCAAGAGCTCCCTTCCTTGGTTGTCAAAGAAGGAGAAGACCACCAGCGACGATGAAGCCGAGAAGCCAAAGTCCCCATTCTTGTCCCGTGTTATTGGTACCGTCAAGGGCAAGAAGGCTGAGAAGGCCACCCCAGCTGAGAAGGCAACCGAGACTGAGCCAACCGTTGAGGAGCCAGCTGCCACTGAGACCACCACCCCAGTCGCCCCAGTCACCCCAGCTGCCCCAGCTGTCAACCCAACTGTTGCTGCCACCGCATAAATCTCAACATCTCACAAATCTGTCAAGAGATGAGATTGACTCCACATTGTCAAACACTGTCCGAAAAAAAATTCCCTTACCTGTCACCGAACGGATCTCATTGAAATACCCAAGACTGATGATACCACTCTTTTTGCATTAGTTTAGTCGTTGTCTGTTTTTGTTTTTGGTCCTGCGTCGCGGTCTTGATACCCTTATACCCAGACTGTCTTTTTGCAATCTGCCACTAGGGCAAACCTGTCACTTAATACTTAATAAAACTCTTGTTTGTTGGCACGTGTTTTTTTTTTTTGCTTCTTGATTGTGAATGTGACTATAAATATGATGATGAAATGCAGTTCACTGGGCGATAGCAAGTGTTGCCGCAGATGGCCTCAAGTGAGATTTGAGATGGTCACTTTAATATCTCATCAATTGATATTGAATGGTAGACTTCTGGTCCATTAAGGCGACCATCATTTCTCAGCTATACTTCACTCGGGAAGTCAGTGCCAAGCATGGTGAACAATGGACTGGAAGTCTGTCACGGAGAGATTTGGTCCTAAAGAGAAAGAGGTTAACATCGCTGCTAACCTCTAGCAATATCTCCCTCCGCCGTCTGATTTATCCAATGAGTGCCTAATCTTGACACCCTCTTAGTCGACATTCACATTTAGGTGGTCCTGCTAGATTTTCAATGTTGATGATGAAACTGTTTGGTGAAATACTAGAAAGATCGCTGAGTGATAATGTACATGAGGTAGAGATACATATATATATATATATTTTAGCTCTTTAGACGGCCAATACCTTTTTTGAATGAGATTACTCTGGCTGTAATTCTATTGTTTTTGAGTGTCAATTCGTTTGACATAATTGATCTTTGAAGCGTATTTGAAATCTGTACCAACCACCAAGTAGCATATCCCTTGATTTAGTCTAAACTAGCCCGTTGACCCAAACAACTCGCCAGCCAACCTTTTTCTTCAATGCTACCATCGTCGCCCATGGTGGAATCTCACACCTTCCCATTCCGGCCACGTCCCCAACAAAACAAGCAATTCGGAAGTTTTCTGTAGCTGCGCCTCGGTACCCCTTCGGCGTGGACGCTACGAGATGGGATGATGATGTCGTGCATCCCGGTGGGTCGACGGCGGTTGCTCCCTTCTGCGACTTGGGGGACCTGATGTCATGATGTCAAGGCTTTTGGCCTCTTGGATCTTGGATCTTGGATCTTAGAGTTTGTGGGTTGGGGTTTGTGCGGCTCGAATATGGAGATTTTTAAGGTGGAGAGGAGGAGAGACGTCATGACGGGCCGGTCCTCTGGAGGGGGTGGTTTGTGGGTTGGGTTTGGGTTTGAGTTCTGAGCGATGTGGAGAGTTTGAAGAGGAAAAGTCTTGGGTTAGGTAGGGTCAGAGAGATGGGCAGTGAGGGACTGGAATGTAAGAGGACAAGACGCTTGTGTTCAGGCTTGGAGAAAAGAGGGATTTTGTTTCGACTGTTGAACTGGAGGGGTCGAGAATTTTGACTTTGGCGCAAAGCTTGATTAATTGAAAGTATTTTTAAAGTACTGTCAAAGAAACGCAAGAGCTGAGTATCAGATGAGATTTCTATGTTTGGAATTCTGGATCAGCCTTTGCGATTTAGTCTGCCATACAATCTACAATTTCCCTCTTCACCTTTGTATCACTGGTTTTCCATATCCTGCCGTTTGATCCTCTACTGATGCCTGGTTTTCAACATGCATTTCAAAGCTGTTTTGAGAGCCGTCGTCATATACAGATATAATACTGTAATTCTATATTACCGTACGGGGATGACCATGAAAATTCCATAGTCATCATTTTACTAGTGCTTTCTTTCCCCTGTGTATGTTCTGTGTGGCGAGCAATTTTTTTTAAAAAGAAAAACGTTTGCACTTGTCTTCTTCGCTGCTTGACTTAGAGAGTATATATTAACATATCAGGCAAGAAGGCATCAACAACATCTCAAAGCATCTATACCTCTCAACTTTGAAATTGCAAAATATTCAACCAATCAAACCGCCCAATTCGACATTTGTGTCTGGATTTGGCGGAAGTGGATCTCTTCCAATCGCTAGTGGGTTTTCTCCAAAATTATCTCGACCGCCTCCGTTATCTTGAGGTTTACATCAAACAACCGTGATCCCTCCCATATTATCACATTTCCAACTCTTCCTAACCAGCACCACCAAGCCCCTCCAGAACACCTATCCAGCCCACCCATCATGGCAAGAGGACTCCAAAAGGTCCGCTCCACCATCTCCTCCTGATTCAGAATTCTTTTATTTAGGTGTTTTTTTTCCCGCAGCTAACATAAAACGTGACCTTTAGATCGAGGCGCAACAAAAAGCGCTAGCTGCCAAAAACAAGGGCGGCAACTCCATACTGAAGAAACCGAACGGCCATAAATTCCAATGCGTAAGCCGTCTCCTTTCTCTCTCTCTCTTTCTCGCTTCGCGAGAACCTTTTGGTAAGAATGAAAAAAAAAACGCTGACCTTTGGGTTCTTTGTGGCAGGACGTGTGCAAAGCTGAGGTTGACAACATCAACAACATGAAGCTGCATTTCGGGGTAAGCATTCCCCCCGATGACGAGACTTGATTTCCCTAGCACAGGTTTTATGAAGCCAGGTGTGCCTTGCGATGAATACTAACGCGGGCCACCACCAGGCGAAACATCCTAAACTCCCCATGCCCACGGATGATTTTGCTTCGATGAGCAAAGCGCCGCTGCCGATCCCCGCGGGGAAGATATTGCAGAAGAAGTCGAAGGACTAGCTGTGCCACGGCCGAGCAGGCCTTGATTTCTTATGGAAGGTATAAGCAAGTTGCTCATCTATACTTTAACTTATAATATTATAAAACAAATATTATATATTTTGTTGGTCTTTCTATAATAGCCAAGAATAGTTTATATTCTGCTTCCAAGGGTAAAGAATCTTCAAATTTCAATAATCTAATAATAAAATCTAAAGATATCAACTTTAATAATATAGATAAGGGTAGCATTATAAACATTTGCCTATATAGTTTATAATAAGACACCTTAGTCTAAACATGTGGCATGTAGTGAATCAGGATCTATTCAACAGAAGTGAGCGAAGTAATTACACCAACACAAAGTGTAAAGACGCTTAGTTTATCTAGAAGAAGTTGAAGGTATCAAAATGGAGCGCCTAGTGCCAGGTGCCAAGTCACGTGATACTCGGTAAGAGAAAGGGGTTTCTGGCTAATGCCTGTGTCATTCAGAGCAAGAGCTGTGTGTGACAAAATGGATACTATAGCAAAAGAAACCCGCTTGGATTTGGGCTGCTAACAATATATCGCTTTACTGAACATCACAAGAATACCTTACCATCAGCATCAGAAGAAGTCTCCGGTCCCTATTTCCTTCTCTCAGAGAGTAACACCGACCTTGCCTAGAGACGAGCCAACAAAGAATCACCCTCTTCTTTCCCGTGGTCTCGTCAAAGAAAACACCCTCTGCTGTTCAATGTCGATTCATCCAGCTCCCATATCTCATTCGGCGTCGGATATATCATGAAGCTGGCCTGGTCTCGGGGGAGACCATTCACATACGCTCCAACCCGAAATACATTAAGCACAGGTTTGATCCCCATGAAAACTCTCACTTTACAGCCTTCCCATTAAGCCTTTTCGCAGTATGCCGCATTATCCACAACGAGGTCACCAAAATCTTCTACGGTGAGACCTGTTTTGCCGTTAGCCGCCGAGCGCCGCGAGGTCTACGAATACTAGAACGATTCAGTGAGTCGACACTTGTTGAAATAAAGTTCCTCATTGTCTGGATCAATCTCCAGTCTTGTGATACCTTATGTTGTGGTCAACGAAAACGGAACTGCGGAAATGTTTACGTCCATTGCAGTCAACCCACAAACCACGACGAGCCCCTGACTCACACATCTATATCAGATCAAGCAATCATTTTTCAATGGCAACGGATTTGCTCCATGCTTTTGAGATCCGTCTTTCCTGGCCAACTTAAACTTTATATTATTTGCGACTGCGAAGACTTGCAGACCGCGAAGATGATTACCGAGCCATTAACAATGTTGCCAAGCTTACGAGACGCTGCCTTGCGATTTCGTAGAGATCACGATAAACGGATTCAAATCCTGGCCGAAAACACAATTTTGCGTCTTACTAATCGGCCTCGGAATAGTCGCGGCCCCATTCCGATTCTTAGACCTCCCTCAAGAGATCCAGCTCCAGAACCTTCAGTATACAGGCCTGGTAACATTTTCAGATATTACCTGCAATTTTGACCTGATGATCTACAGGCTTCATGCCCTTCCAGTGGAGCAGCTTTTCCAAGTACCCACCTCGAGACCGCGCTGCCGAAATGCATTTGTCACAGTGGGCATTCGGCTTTTACCCTTCACTGCGACCACTACAAGAAGCTCGGTTTCCCATCAGCAATGTTCCTTGTGAGCCAAGAATTCCAGGATCTTGCTACCAAGGTTTTCTATGAGAGTAATTCGTTTGTAGTGACAATTTCTAGCGAGCCGCCCAGAAGTTCGGGCGATGATACATCGATTGTATCTGGCCGGATGCGCTTTCCCGAGCGCTTCCCCAAATACGCGATTCGGTTCATTAATAGGCTGATATTCGAATTCGACCCGTCGGATCCCCGTATGTTTGGACCTTGCGCTGCTGTATGGGAGAGGAGGCTAGATACTATGGAACCGTTGTCGAGATATATAACAATTTCGCTGCTCTGGATCTTGAAATCCATTTAGAGGAAAAGCTGTATGCGCAGGGAGAAGATATACTGGGACATCCTGATACTGATGATATAAACTTGATGTTGGATGTATATCAGAAGCTGGTGCAGCCAGTGACGGCACTCCGGGGACTTGACAACTTTTTCGTGCACATGAATTGGGGAACCGGCTGTATTGGGGACGGTCAGGCGCTGGGTGGTAGGGATGAGGTCGAGCGGAGGCTCGAGGAGATGGTTATGGGCGAGGGTTATGATGCTTGGGGGCGTGGAAAGGCGTGGAGGATGGATCTCAGGGAATGACTGACTTAAAACACCATGACAACCTGCCTGTAGAAAGGGACTTGCACAGAGAAGTGCAGGCTGAGATATAGTTGTGTTTAATCTGGAGGACACGAGTACTTTCGGAATGATCAACCGTGAGATAGTGTCCATGGGACAAACACATATATTCTTAAACCCTTAGGGATACTGACATGGTCAAACTGATAAACTCCTGTAGTATCTCTGAGCACTCCTCTTACCTACTATCTTCTTTTTCTTGGCGAGTAGTAGCATGCTGGTTTAGCTACTTGGTTTAATTGGGGCTTAAGAAATACAAATTTGAGTTCATAATCCTTCTTGCGCATAGCTTGCTTCAGAGCAAGACTATTTACTCACTTCCTATATTGACAGCTTTTCGACCTATCTGTTATGCCACTGCTGATATTCTTTTCTCCTTGACACATATGGAATAGCACTAGTTGAGAATTTCTCTTTGTTACCCGTCTCAGTCAAATGTCAACCATACTATGCTTGTTTCTGTTGTCGTCATACCAATGAATATGGGACGGGACAAGATATACAAATTGCAGTCTAGTCATTTCAAACACAGCAAACTGGATTCAATCTTAAATAGCTACATTTTTGTAATATACGTTGTGCTATCTAAAATTGAGGCCAGCCTTATTATACACGGGGCCAGGCTGGCTGCTCTTCTTAATCACACTCTCAGGAATTCTTTGTCGCTGCTCATCTACCAATGTGCTGACCATCCAGTGGTGGCATGCATCTATCAATCTCTTTCTCGTTCCTTTATTACATCCTTGATCTTCCTGTTAACCTCAACCAGGGAGTCATTCTGTGCGGTAGAGCTAAGAGGCTGGAATGATGTGCTGTGAGACGATAGCCCGGGAGGGCCGTTAGGCCTCCCCCCACGGCTTTCGGGTCTGCTAGATGGCATGCTCTTGAGACGAGATTGGAAAGAGTCGGTTGTGGAGGTAGGATGCGCTTCGGCAACGATCCAAGCTTCGTTGAAGTCAGGGAAGACCTCGGGGCCGAGCGTGTTGATTAGATCTGTAATTTGGACGGAAAGCGCCTGGCGACGCATTCTCAGTTTATATAGTGATTTCGCGGATGTTGGGTTCAACGCTGCTAGAAGTGGTGGTAAGGATTTAATTATATCCATCCCAACCTCTCCAGTGCGAAGAGCAGCAAATGTGACAACAATCATCAAGGCAAAAAAGGTAGTAGAAAACAACCACAATGGAACCCAATCCGGGATAAAGGTTTGGCCATTCATCCACCATGGGAAACGTTGCGAGTAATAGCCATCCTGGCGGTTGTAATAAAGCCAAAAGGTTGTAACAACTGTGTACCAAACGTATAAGGCCGGTGCGAGTCCCATCGCAACTAGAATTTTCCACGTGCTAACAATATCACGGCCTTGCAGCTTGACTTCTGAGGCAGCGAGAGCTTTGCGTTGCTTCTTCACTGAGATGATCTTGGCAACAACAAAGACTGGCCAGAACAACACTAGTCCAGGAAGTGTTCCAATAGCCAAAAGCACCAATTTGAGGAGTCGGCATAATAGGGTATATAGCGTCAGCCACCATGGCCTCTCTTCTAGATCGCTCCATGCGATCTGATGATCTTTAACCCCGAGGGTTTGCAGCTGTCGATTGTAGTCAAGAACAGCCTTCTTGACTCTCGTAACTCGTTTGTCATTTTGATAACGCTCGTACCCTGTCAGTAGTCGCCGGTTGAATTCGATCACAAGAGACAACGGCATCTTTTTACTTGTAGAGTTGTAAAGTCTTCTCGAGGCTTGAATTAGCTGCAGTGTGTCATGGTCCGGGCTGAGTTGTGTTACAGCCGCAAGCCCATCATGTATAGTTTCGAGCAGAGAACCCACAGCATTACGTTTCTTGTTACCGCCAGCTCTGTATGCCTCGATCTGAGCAGGATCAACCTTTATGGGATGGCCGAACTCAATGACAGCACGAGAACGGAACTTGTGTGCATGGAAATAGTTCATTCCGCATGGGATTATCGACAGTCCGCAGTCTGGGTCACGATTCAATAGGCCTAATGCCATGATCGCAGCGCCAGGCTTCAGCGGCAACAGGTTCGAGCGGTCATGGCTACCGCCCTCCGGGAATATGCCAACACATCCACCTGATAAAAGCTCCTCAATCACGGCATTAAACATCTTACTTTGGTCTATGTGTGGGGCTACTTTAAACTTTGATCCCTTCTGTGAAAGATTGTCATTCTCTGAATCTGAAAGCTGCTGTAATGCACCAACGGTTTCAAAGGGCTTCTTGATTCGTAGTTCATTTTGGCTGATGATCTCCGCAATGATTTGCGTTTCTGGCGTCTCTTTCCCCAGCTTAGGTAATGTGATCGAGCCGCCAACCATGAAATCAGGGGCTGTAAAATCAGTACCAACACCATTGATCAGCGTTGGATCATTTGCTGGGTCGGGTAAATGAACCAGACCTTTCCCAAGCTTTGCTTGATCCATTCCCCGTGCCACTGGTAGGGCCCCCATTGCCCCGGCCATGGTACCGATATATGGCTCCTTCATCGACTTCTCCGCAATGAGGCAGGACACCCTACGGTCCGCGTGCGATTTGAGGAGCCGCATTAGGACGATAGAGTCTACAAACTGGTTACTGTGAGGGCCGGCCACGATGATCACCGGGCCGGTTTTGGGCACTCTCCACGCCCCCCTGGGGTAGACCTGACGGAAGAATATGTCGAGGCATAGCGTGAAGATCCAAAGACCAAAATCATATATCCACGGCACCAGTTTTCGGTGCATGCCTTCGCTATTGTCTACCATCTTGCATGAGCCGCCTACTATATGGCCCCCGCGAGATTGGAGATTTGGAGGAAGCTGGCTACAAAGCTTGAATCTTTGATGAAGTATATATTGTAGATATACTTCCTGGCTTTACAATCAAATGCAGCAGGATTCGTAATCTCCGTATCGATTAGCTAAGTTTGACAAGGATTGAAAAACAATTAACCTACAGTGAAACAAACTTCTTTAAGCTAAAGATATGAAGGGTAAAGGAGAACTTGGAATTAGGTGATCCCACATACCATGCATTTGAGCATCGGAGATGTGAAAACCAGACTAGTTTTGGCTCTATATTTGTTGGTTGCAATGATTGGTTAAGTTTCCGAGGTTGGTGGGGAGCTCACACTCTACGAAGTTGGTCGGGTACAGTGGCTCTGCCGAAGTGATGTATAATTTTGCACGTGCTTACAACAGCGACATGACCTTCAATGGTAGGAAAAGTGGATAAATTCGGCTGGCCTGTAGAAACTACACATTGAGATGAAGGTCTATGCTAATTGTGGTAAGGAATAATTACGACGCAGGAGTGAAAATACGCTCGCAAGGGAGTCACGTGTAGTGTGGATGGCTTTGGCGAGGTATTTGGCCTAGGATTACTGAGGCCGTGGCTTCGGCTAATTCAGGGGTATTAGCAACCAGGAATGAGCATCTGGGAAACACATTTTCGGACATGCATCACCTTCAGTGCAGCTTTTTCAGTTACCTGACTAAAACGAAAAATAGTGAACACAAAAATACGCCACCACTTCTGAGGACTAGTCATAATTAAAACGATTTCTTTTTGTAGGGTGCTCAATTCACTGCACAGCTTTTCCCTTCGTCCTCTTTCGTTGTGGGATCAACCACAGCTCCACTTTCCACAAGCACCAGCTCATCGATTTTTCTTTTGACATATTCAACCCGCATCCAAGTTTTCAGGCTCCAGTTATTCATATCGAATTCCCAAACCCGTGTTCGTCGGTGAAATCGTTCATTGTTGTATGAAGAATAGGCCCCGAACCCACTCACACCTGCATAGCATAGCCAAGGACCAAGTTGAGAGATTTCGCTGCCAAGCTGCTGCGTTTGTTGTGGGAGTAGAGCGCAAAAGTTATTTACGTGATCGTGCCCGCAGCCTAATGCCGATACGCCTTCTTTAATTAAAGCGTCGTAGAAATGGGAATTGAGGCTAGGGCCCTCTGTCGGCTCCCTCCGTCGGCCACTATGTATACTTAGAAGAGGGTCTCCGAACTCGGGGAGAGGGATATGTTGGAAGACCACAGACATATGAGGGCTATTGTCAGTAATGTGATTCTCACGCGCTCTTCGTTGCTCTTGGGAATTATTCGTAAACCAGTCAATCTGGCTTTCCTTGATAGGCTCATAATCCGGATTGTGTATCTCGCTCGGTATTTGGCCGTGCGAATCCAGACAAAATAAAATCAAAGCCGGGAGTTGTGACGGAGCAGGGCCCAGGACATGAAGGTAGAAATTACCTATGCCATCAACTTGCTCTGGGCCTGGCTCGCAGAGGCTACAGGGTAGGTTCTGAAGTATTGACATCTGTGCCGTTCCTGTAATCTGGTAAGAAGATGAACAGTTATCACTCACAAAGCCCAACTTATTGATACCGTACAATTGTCTTGCTCAGAAAACTAGTCTACATCTTTTTCGAGACTGACAACTCCGAGCGTATTGTAGATCACTAGCTGTGTATAGTGGTTACTTATAAAATAAATTACTTACGTGATAATGCGTGAACGCCCTCACTATCATGATTGCCGAATACCGCTGCGAAAGGGATCGAACGATCAATAACAGGAGCAACCACCTTGAAGAGGGCAGATTGGCTGTCGGGAATATCGTGGTGCAACTGATCTCCCGTGAAAACCACCAGGTCTGGTGTCTCGGCATCCAAGATCTTCCCAATAAATTCCGCCGTACGTGGGTCAGCCTCACCCTCCGGCAGATTCCTTCCATCGGCATCAATAGAATCTCTGCACACCCCAACACCAGTGACCATGTGCGTGTCCGAGATCTGGACAATCTTGAACCTGCCATCCTCCCTCACCCTCAAAGCCGCAGGAGGTTCTGACCTCTGCTTCTTCCTACCATGGAGGACACTTAGTCTTGCAACCGGCACTTCTGGCTGAGCGTTGAGTCTGAGGGATGATTGCAAGAGAGTCCATTGCGGTCGTGGGTCAACGGCATCCACGCCAAAGAGAACGTCAACTTCTGTCACCGCCTGGCCAATCTTGCCGGAGAACTTCCTTCGTAGCACCCAGATGCCGCCCGGCCGAGTCTCCCATGAATCACCTGGGCTAGAGTGAGGAGGCCGCTCGCCGACTTTGATATCCATAACTAACAGATCCTCAGCTACGAGCTCTTCCTCGGCCGCTAGCGCTACATACAGCCATGCCCTCTGCTCACATGCATGTAGGTAGAGCTCCTTCTCTACGCGGTGCCATAATCGCGGATCCGGTTCGCGCGTGGAAGGAGAGAAGATGTATAAGGTGAGGTCCGTGACAACTGGATGATGAGCAACACCGGCCGTACTATGGATAGTGGACGACGTCGCCATTATGGAGGGGCTGAGGCACCCCTCAACGCAGACACCTGCCATTATTTCATTGTTTTGTAGAGCAAAATCTTCATCAACTGTGAGGCGGGTTGCAATGCATAGAATTGAAAGGCAAAATTACATTTGTATCTAACTTATAACATAAGCTTCATGTGGAAAGCGGCTTCAGGAGACAAAAGTCTTGTTGCGGACTGGGTAATCAATAACACGTGATCGGGGTTTCTTGGAATGGAAACTCGCAACTGCATCTGCTGTAATAGAGTCCAATGCTCCATGATCAGATACTTTATCCGCTGTCAAGTACATAGGAAATAGCCGAACAAGTAATTTGAGGTGGTAAAAATATGTCAATATTCTACATCGTACTGCTTATTATTTAGAATTCATGCCGCCCGCCCTCCTATGGTATCTGCCAACGAAAAGACGATGCATCTGGTTAGCGGGTTGATATGGTACATGCATAGTTAGATAGATACCTATTCAATAACGTGTTTCTGATTAAAAAGTTTAATGAATCTTCGCGTAAATGCTTTCGTAGATGCATCTGCAGTTTGTGTTTGATATTAAAGTCCTTCATTCATGTAATAATTCCTATGGTATCGAGTTGATATCTTCCAGTATGCCAGTCCATATAATACAACTATCCGAATAGTTTGATTCGCCCAGAACGCCTTCGCTGAAAGCCAACCAAGGACTATATCACAAAACATGCTATACGCGAGCAACATAAAGGAATTTGCATGCTGCGAGTAGGGTGTATGCTAGCTTGTTTCCATCGTCACTTCCGTGACATATTTATCCTCCACTGATATCTTACACTGTCCTCGACATCTACCACCAGAACATATTATTTTATTATGCATGTTGAAAAGCTGAATATAAATCAGCGAATCCTTTTCCCATCGACCCATCTTTGTTGTGGTCTTTCATAGTATTGCTCCTCGGGTTCTATACGTCTTCTCCTCTCCTCAAAAGCCGCTTTCTCTTCCTCGCTCAATGCAAATGCCTTCTTCAGCCAGCCAAACGCACTGCGCTTCTTCTTGACTTTGACTCCATTTTCGGTTCTCGTGGTCATTTCGCTCATCATACTCATTCCCATACGACTTTGCATCTGTCCTCTTTCTCTATCTCTAGCGAAATTATACTGGTCGCGGAGGCCGCTCCCACTAGGGGTTTGCGTGTGTGAAAATTGTAATCGAGATTTCGAGTTAGGCATTTCATTTGAATTTGCCGATAAGTTAGACAAACTGGACTTTTCGCGGATATGGTTATGGTGATATGGTGCGGCCGTCCAAGGCCGCTGGAGGGGAGAGTTCGGCGATGCTTGTACCGGACGGAAGAACTGCTGGTCTGAGCGAGGACTGGGTATAGGGAAGTCCCTTGTCGGAAACGGAGGATTAGCGAGACGGGGGCTACCATGGCCCCCGACGGTCTGTTGCTGATAGTGTGGTGAGAATGGCTTATCGAGATCAGAGCAATAGGCTGAATCAAGACCACGGGAAGAAGGGGTGTTTACAGAAGCTTCAAGTTCAACAGGATTACGAACTATCGAGGCTTGGTTGCGGCTAGAAATGGGGGAGACTTCTGGAGCATTGGAAAAGGACTGGACTCGCTGACGGGGCTGAGAAGTATTTCCGTCAAATTGCTGAGGCCGTAGGAGGTCTTGTTGGGTTCTTTGCACCGGTTCAGAATTACTATTCCGCTTCAAGGTAAATCGCTTACGCAAAGATGACCTCTGTTTGATCTCCGGCGGGGGAGTAGGCTCTCGTATCGGTTCCTGGGGTGGCTTAGGAGACGGGACTGGTGTATATGTACGGGGTGCAAGAAAGTATTCAGGCTCTGGCGTGACTTCGGATACAGACGCAAGGGTTGGTTCCGGGGAAGATGATTTACCCGACTCGGGCGCTGGGGAGCGTTCACGATCTTGGACCATAGCGAAAGCCGGGAGGGTGGCTCGAATAGCGGGTGTAATCATATTCGGATCAGAAGGCAGGTTTTTAGACATGGACCTCCGCATCTCTCGAGACCTGGGTGGAGGAGAAGACGGCGGCGAGGCGATAGACGAGTGGGGTGAGTGGAACTATATTTGTCAGTCAGAGGCCTAATGTTTGTGTGCTTGAGGAACTTACTCTTGTCTTACGACTGATATCACCAGCTCTGCGGTCCATCTCGGCGACTATCGACCCCAATTGTACCAGTGCAACTCCAAGATGGTTGCCTTTCGTCTGCAATGAGACATATGCCTTGTACCACCCTTCAACGTTCCCTCTCATGGCCTCATACACCTTTTCCATATCCTGTCTGTCATATCTCCAGCTAGCCCGATCTTGTTCTGTAGCTAAGTATGCGGTAAACTCTTTGCAGGCGCTGAGACCTTCACGGACATCCTGCAACGCATCTTTCATTGCAGCTGCGGTCCTCTGAATGACATGCTCGATCCTCTCATTGCCACTCACAATTTGCAGCCGGAATGCCCGATCTTCCAGCATTGCATCAAAAATAGTGATGTTCTCCAGTGGCAGCTTGAGGAACTTTAATCTTTCGTCGATATCCTCCTGTGCCAGATCAAAGTCCTCCAATGTCATCTCAAGAAATTCATCAACCTCGTCGACATGTCCTTGTAGTATATTCATAACTTGTGTGTCGTCCTTTGCGATCCCATTCAACAGCAGATAAATGCCGAAAGAAATCTGAGCCATTAGCTTCCATAACTCATGGTACTGTTGACCGGGTTTCTGGCGCCATCTCGTAGCATGGGTATCTTCTGATAGCTCCTGGTCGAGCAAAATCTGCCGCCTTACTACCGCACTATGCTTCGTTTTGTCCCTGGGGGATGAAGTATCCGAGGCTTCTTGCATGCTCTCTGCAAAAGCATCTTGCATGGAGGGTATGGGATGCTGAGGGACCGGGCCCCGGGTTTCCTTCATTGTATCATGAGATGCTGCCGGGCTGATGCCATGACCTCCCTTGGATTCATCGTCTTTGGGCTCGAATATTATGGGTAGTAGGGACTGATGCTTCGTCACAGACGAGAAGTCGGGTGAATCAGGGCCATAGTAGAAGGTTTCCATTTCGCAGCAGCTAGAGCAAGCAAGGTCTGCTAAGCGCTCCGATACTTCACAATAAGTTGAAGTATGTGCATTGGAAGCTCACCGTCGGCAGCGTGCTTACTGCGGCGTGAAGAGGGGGAATTCGAACACACGCCTTTGTAAACGTCAGGACCACTTCTCGGCCGCTTTGCACGGTTCGATACAGAAGCAGACTGGTGGTCGGGCGTGTACGAGGTTGGCACGCTTCTTAGGACACCGTCCGGGACCATGCGGCGGCAGAGGGATCGTCCAGGGGGATCCTTTTCTGTACAGCACTGGCACGGTTTGTTTCGGGTCGAGTTGAAACTTCGGGTGCGTAGCAGAAGCGTACGGTGGGTGCGATGGAAATAGAAGCGGAAGGGAGTGCGGGTGTCTGCGTGAGGCTCGACGGTGAAGCTTGGATCCTTTCTCTCTTGACTCTTGACTGATGTTTGAAG
>Ga0247807_10001146_pt1 | contig 15985 bp, 15 predicted proteins | sample UWRJL074202C1_FD_179931 | JGI IMG/M metagenome (GOLD analysis project Ga0247807, IMG submission 179931) | Plant litter microbial communities from Arlington Agricultural Research Station in Wisconsin, United States - UWRJ-L074-202C-1 | ecosystem: Environmental > Terrestrial > Plant litter >...
CGCAAAGTAACTGATGCCATTGACATCGATCGTTTGTCCAGTTTGGGAGACGGAGGCACTAGAGGAAGCAGCAGCAACTAGCAGGGCACCGAAGAACCACATAACTGAAGGCATTTCTAGCAGAAATAGGAACAAGGACCGGTAGCTAGATGAAACATACGTAGAGAATACGGAGAAACTTGAAGTGCTTATTGTCATTCTAGTCTTATATGTGTGAAATCTCACTCCCTGCAACGCAAAAGGCATTCCCTTTAACAATGTGCGCAACAAGGAACAACTCCGTCCCTGCTTCTTGGATAATGCACTTCAACGGAACGCGGCAACTCCATTACCTCTATCAATAGTTACTTGAGAGGCATCGATCATTGGATCACGGCATCGTCACCAACTCCATCCAGATTAACCATGAGGCACAGACTCAAGAAGCTACAGGACAGCCTGGGTCTGTTCCTGGCGTGCAAAGCTTCATATCCGACATTTCGTCTGACAACGTGAGTGCTCATTGGCGAGCTTGGATGTCGACCGCAAGAGTTGACTGCAGAAGAGCGGAAGCTTTGACCAAGCTGACTTGATGTGAGCTTCCTGATCAGGACTTGCGGCTGCAATGGAGGCCTCCTTTGCGAAGCATTCGGAGCAGCAGAAGCTATCTCCTGAGCTGTGATTCGTACCTGCGGAATGATCCTAGAAGGGGCAGCAATTGACATCTCTCAACCCTAACCCATCGATACCCATCTCTCCAGTAAATGTCGGCTGCAGCCATGGTTCCACGTTTCTGCACAGACACTTTCGGTGGCCGATATTTCACTCCTATCTCAGAACCGCCGTGGCGGCCAGACTTGCCGTGGTGTCTTGCAAGGTATTCAATTGTGAGATACGGACGGGTGAACTATATGTCCATCATGGCTCACTAATACAACAATGCTCGCTACGAGACAGAAACTGGTCGAGGTGCTCATGCGGCACAGCATACAATGACGAATGCATGGGTCTAACCTTCCAAAGTCCGACAACATCTGAGAATTCACTCGCTCTTTCGCCAAGCTTGCATTCCGACCAGAGGCTTCACACGACTTCCCTTTACCCACTGTTCACTTCATTTGAGAACACCATATTCCGAATGATACGATAGGATTTCAGTTGCTGCAGACTTACATATGTACAAGCTAACTAGCAACAAAGTTGACATTTTTAAGGATTGCTGTCACTTCATTTACAGACAATCTCAATTTCGCGACGGAATAGGGCCAATGTTTGATTTCCAGAGAGAGGAGAGGAGGGAACCCAAATTCAAAATCTGATTAAGCAGGTGGTTGAGTTATCACCAAGAAGGCATGGATATGTTGTAGTTTTATAAATGTATTCGGGGGAGAACCCGACAAGAGTAAACCTAGCTGAAAGCCACAAGTATATGCAGACCATCAAATGTCAAGATTATTCGGAACACCATAAGAAGAAAGTACGTGGGAAAAGGCATTCATAAAGGCTCTAAACTCAGTCTAGTTATTACACATTAATGATGGTTGCCTATCGCCAAATATTCCACCCTTGTACTCCTACAAATGCCTATTGATTATTTATATACATATCTATTTTATACAATCGTTGGCAATGCTAGCTTGCTACTGGATTTCCTGGTCAATACTTTTGTGATCGCATGTCTGATGGTTATACCGGCCTTCTCGGTCTCCTTCTTAGAGAGCCCGGTTGTGATGCAGACTTTGAGAGCAGGTTGCAATTTCCACTCGGCATCTTTACCATTACTCGATGGAGATACGGGCATGCTCTTGAGACGGGTAATGAGAACACCATTAGCTAGTGACTAGTGACTTATTAGCTTATCAACTCGTCTGGGGAAGATCGGGACATACCTCATCAACACATTCTTGTAGCACTCGCTCTTGCTCTTCTGTACTCAATCTCCTCGAGTTAACGACCTCAGGCTTCAGTACAAGGAGCATGACAGGATTATCGACTGCGCTTGTGCAGAGTACCCAATCACTTCGAGGATCTAATTGAGCTCGCATAGTCTTGATGTTCTCCCGGCACTGTACCAAGATGTCTGGATTTGACTGTAGCATATTAAGCGTCTCACAAGCAGTGGTGGCAAGCATTGCAGGCAGAGCAGCGGAATATGTATATGACGCGGCAGTAATCCGCTGGTGCTCAACCACATCTGTTGTACCAGCACAGAAACCACCACCAGCACACAGAGGACCAGCCAGTGATCCAATGAGCATGTCTACTTGAGTAGGATCAACATTTTGAGCTTCTGTAAGGCCTCTACCACTTCGACCGAGGACTCCGAATGACCAAGTTTCGTCAAGAATGAGACGGAACTTGTATCGCTTCTTAAGCTCAATGAGTTTTGGGAGGTCAACGCAATCACCGACGTTCTCAGACAATCCCTCCGTCACGATGAACCGTCTGGTCAATGGTTTCCGTGCCTGGTCCTTGATAACCTTTTGTAGGACGCGCTCCAAGTCCTCCATATTGTTGTGCTCGAAATATTTAACTTGACTTCTGGAAGCTTGGAACCCTTTTCGTATAGAGTAGTTGACCGCTCGATCTGCTACTATAATGTCTCCTCTCTTACAAAATGCAGGAATGACACTAGAAATCGTAGAAAATGCTTGGGCGTAAACAATGCACCCTTCGGTGCCTAGACAAGATGCGATATCTGCTTCAGTCTTCATGTGCACATCTTGAGTGCCATAAAATTGAGGGGGTCCGCATGGTCCTACTCCGTAGGTCCGTAAAGTTTGGATAGCCTTCTCCTTAACCTGCTCATTGCTGACAAAATTGTAGAAGTTATAGGAAGCAAGGTTTGTAACGGTTCGGCCATTGGAGAGTCTTGTCTTTGGTCCAGTAGGTCCAACTATTACAGGCAGATTCTCGGCTTCAAGCTTCTCGAAGGCGGTAGGTGGTGCTACAAGAGGCTCGGGCGTCCATTCTTCAACAAGGTCATCAATTTCCTGCTCCTAATTAGCACTTGCTCTCACCGGATTCTTCGGGGCAAGCCTACCGATTCGGTCAAGGTGACAAAATTACCACTATGAGTAGCATATGACGAGGCAAGTAAGTATCGCACAAAGAAAATAACGAGGATAAGTTCAATCGCAGAACGAACGGGATCGTTTTGGTAGCTGGACTGGATGTACCGTATGAGCATAGCAGATCCAGGCACTTTCTGGAATGTGTTGGTGATCTCATGAACCGATTGCTGCACGAACTTTTGCGCCTCCTGGAACTCCATGACTACTGGCAATATGGTCGAATTGACAGGAAATTGACAAGAAGAATAGCGCGTTTAGTTGTAGAAGTGAGGTCAGACTCGCCTCCTGGATATTTTGTTGCTAACGAGACTAAACGCGGAAACCACGGCCTTGCCTCGCCGAGATACGCTAAATAGAAGCCCCTGAAATTTCCTTCGCTTCTAAACGCCGCAAAGTCACATGACTACGGGCAAACAGTACTGATTTAAGTGCAGATAGATAGGAACATGCCAAGATGTTATCAAATGGCGGGGTGTCAAATGGTGGGGTCTGTGCCAGCCTTCAATATAGCTTCATGTGATAACAGTTACATGAGGCTTTCTCTCATACTGTTGCAGTTTTTATTATCTGCTCTATCAGTTGAAATTGAAGGAGTTTCACAGCAGGAAGTGTATATTGCAGTTCCAAGCTGCGGGCCGATATGCTCAACGATGCTTACGGTTAAGATACCCAAGTCACACCAGCAGGCAGCCAACAAACGCCCGAGTACCATCAGTCGGAAGCCTTACAATATTTCCTTCAAGCTACAACTTCCATTTCATCTTACATCTGTTGATCGTAGTTCTGATATATCTATTCAAGCAATATGCTAGTGACGTTTTCCCCAACAATATGGTATCGCCTGCACAATAACTTCCTTGGTCGCTCAATAGTGCTCGATGTTGTGAACGACAACGGAGAGGACTCGAGTGGGAAACTACAAATGGCCGATGTAGGCGACTATTCTGGACAGTATTGGTGTGTTATCTAGAGTTCCTAGCCACCCAAAAGTCTTGCTTTCAAAAGCTTAACTTTGGTCTACACAGAAATTTAACCTTTGCATAGGCAACTTCGACCTCATCCTACCCTCGACGGTAGCTACACAATCTGCTCATGGTTTCTAGGCCCAGATAAAACCCTTGGGTTTGAAGACCAAGATTTAGAAGTAAAGCTACAAGCCAGCGAAAGATCCACCGCTCAAAAATGGAGAATCGTTCCCTGGTTACACAAGACTGAAGAAGGGAGACGACATTGGGATGGGACATACAAGCTAGTATCCGGAGAAGAACGTGAGCCTAATCGGGATCTATGCCTAGATACCTATTCCAACACACACGAACTGTATGTTGGCACTGGAGATCATCGTGGAAAGCACTGGACGATTACACCCGTGGAGAAGATTGACGGGAGAGCAATTGAGTTTTTGAGTAACTTAGATGCATAAGATGTGTTGCAGAATAGAGCAGAGCAAAATTTGAGAAAGGCGGTTGTTACGCACGTGGAATTCGAAGGCAAGTTGTACTGTAACTGCAGGCTATCCTTTTACTCGTTCTTTAAGCGCTACATATTTCAGCATCACCGGAGTGTAATCAAAACCGCAATGGAACAGGATGTGTCGATGATACAAGCGTGAGAATCAAGTCAGGATTGAAGCATAGTGAGTAGTGAAATATTTATGTAATTCTTGAAACTAAGGCACGAGAACTCACTGTCTACTCAAGCGACTTTCCTCCCTAGCATAGATAAGCAGTCCGATTGCAGAGTCTGAAATCGAAGAATGACGCCAATCCAAATCCGTGCCTTACAAATGTGCTGTAATCATGCCAAAACTCCCCCTTAAAACTAACATGCCATCGTGTTAAACATCAAACGGCCTGTTTGGCTATTCCGTTATTCCCATATATTACTCCAGCATCCCCAATCGTAGAAATCATTTGTTCAAGACGCCAATGCATGTGCAGATCCCATATTCCAAGCCTGGGATCAAGGGCATTCTATCCGTTTCTCCATAAGCTTGAAATTATTGAGGAAGCATTTTCTTGACTTCCTCGTCACTCAGTCGGATCTCGTGTACTGGGTCCCGCTTTCGCTCCAGTGATTCAAAATCACTCTCAACATATGATGGAAGAAAGATCTCAGGATTCCAATCAAAGCCCTGAGATGAACGCACGCAGGTGATCTGGAAGCTATAGTGTCAGCGGGAGCTTTTACTGCACTCGGCATCAGGAACAAGACTCACCAAGCGGGGAACTCCATCTGGATCACCAATGTTGATGACCGTGTGCTCTTGCTTAGAGAATGATGAGCCTACTAATTATTAGTAGCCATGATGACAAGATCAGTCGTCGGCAAATGGGGTTTTTTTGGAATTTGACCGTGCTACTTTGGTGAAGAGCAATAACTGGCTCAGAGCATGAGAGCTACACGAGATAAGCACCGGGATGACATACTGAGTAAGCTTGGTCTTCGAAAGTGACCGTATTGTGAACTAGAGGAAGGAGACGAAGATGGTGTCTGGTTTTGTGGAGTTCTTGGAGAACTGTAGGAAGACGAACTCGAACTGGCAGCAGCTGCATTACTGCCCTCCCCAGGGCGGTTCGGGATGTTAATGGAGGACGACATTGCGAGGCGATACGGCTAAAAAGGAGTTCAAAAAGAAAGTATCGCTCTCTGTCAAAGAGAGGCGAAATGGAGGTACCGTAGTAGTAGTTGGATTGTGGTTGATGGCTTGGAAAGTGAATATGAATGAGAGAGGAAGCCTAACATACTTTGGAGTGACAGTGATCATCCCCATGATGTGACTCTCCGGCCGACGGATAAGTGGGGCTGAGTGTGGGTACGGGTGATTGCGCTAAGTGACGGCAAAGCTGCTGTTGGTTCAGGTGAGTTGTTGCCCAACAATTCAGGTTCAGGGTGCTGTGGTGCTGCAGGGTGGAGTGGAGTGCAGTTACGGGACAAACGGGCGAGAATAGCCGATTTGCATATCCCAATGCGACTAGCTGTGGTTGCCTGACATATTAGGCGTGACACATGCCTTGTCACTGCTGCTTGCCTGAACGCGCTTCCAGAATACAGCCAGCCAGCCTTCGAAACCTCTATTCTCTAGCACCTAATCATCACCCTCAACGACTCCACGAACAGCGATCGCAGAGGCTGAATCCGTCACCTTATAGCATCTCACCAAATCACCTCACAAAATGGCGGACGTTCTCGTAGAGAATCCGGCTACCCAAGTCCTCCCGCATCGTAAACAGATGCCATCATCCATCCCCAACATCGATAGCTTGGAGGGTCTAGGAACAGATGGCAGTGATGAATACTCGACTCTGAAAAAACTTCAACGGCATTTGGAGTAGGTTGACGAAACGGAAACCGTACTTAACATGGCTAATTTGGAGATAGATACATTCATCTACAAGAGGAATACATTAAAGATGAGCAAAGGTCAGCACAAGCAGGACTGGACTTAAGATACAACACTGACGCCTTACAGGAGCTTGAAGAGAGAGTTGGTACGGGCGCAAGAAGAAATCAAGCGCATTCAAAGTGTGCCTCTGGTCATAGGACAGTTTATGGAGGCCATCGATCAGAAGTAAGCTAGTGATTCGAGAGAGCCACGGTAAATACTAACAATTGCAGCACCGGCATCGTACAATCTTCGACGGGCTCCAACTATGTCGTTCGAATCCTCTCAACACTTGATCGTGAAAAGCTCAAACCATCATCTTCCGTTGCCCTCCACCGCCACTCGAACGCCCTCGTTGATATTCTTCCCCCCGAGGCCGATTCCTCCATCGCCATGCTTGGCGCAGATGAAAAGCCAGACGTAACATATGCAGATGTGGGTGGGCTTGATATGCAGAAGCAAGAGATACGGGAGGCTGTCGAGCTACCACTAACGCATTTCGACCTTTACAAGCAAATTGGTATAGATCCTCCGCGCGGTGTATTGCTCTACGGACCTCCTGGAACCGGAAAGACCATGTTGGTGAAGGCTGTAGCAAACTCCACAACTGCAAATTTTATCCGTGTGGTTGGTTCTGAGTTTGTACAGAAATATCTAGGAGAGGGTCCTCGTATGGTCAGGGATGTATTTCGAATGGCCCGGGAGAACTCCCCGGCCATTATTTTCATTGATGAGATTGATGCCATCGCCACCAAGAGATTCGATGCTCAAACAGGTGCAGACAGAGAAGTGCAACGTATTCTCCTAGAGCTCTTGAACCAAATGGACGGTTTCGACCAGACCTCCAATGTCAAGGTTATCATGGCTACCAATCGAGCCGATACATTAGATCCCGCACTCTTACGTCCCGGACGTCTGGACCGAAAAATCGAATTCCCAAATCTCCGAGATCGCCGAGAGCGACGTTTGATTTTCACCACCATTGCCAGCCGTATGTCCCTATCACCAGAGGTAGACCTCGATAGTTTGATTATTCGAAATGATCCATTGAGCGGAGCTATCATTGCAGCCATTATGCAGGAAGCTGGATTAAGGGCCGTCAGGAAAAACCGTTATAACATCATTCAGAGTGATTTGGAAGATGCATACAGCAGTCAAGTCAAGGGTGCACAAGAGGCAAGTTTAATACACATTGACCAATATTGAGACCTTAACTAACTTGTCAAATTTAGGCTCAGAAATTCGATTTCTACAAGTAGAGTAGAGACGGGGTTAAATGATAGGAGGCCAGATGATGGCATAAGGCACGGATGCGTGGCTACCGGCCCAATATGGATGGAAGGAAAGAAGATATTCCCAGCCACAGATGTACCAACACAAGAACAGGCAGTCTGTAATTTAATAGACGGTCCATACTGCCAATACGGACATTTTGCAACTACCTTCTATGATTTTTATACATCGTCATTTGTGCTAATTCTTATGTTTTGGTACCAGTTCCCCGTTGGATATCAAGCAATGAAACTGTGTTATCAAGGTCAGACAGCAATTGTTAGCTGGCTCAACTCCATATGTTATGGTGGAAGCTTTTTGTTCGTGACCCACCTGTGATTAACTTACTAAACTATCCGACCATGATCAATCTTGCAAAAGGTGCAGTCTTAATAGGAAATGCAACTACATTTTAAGAATGGCATAATAGTTCCTATAGTCTGTTTAAAGAATCGCTGGTTTTGAGAATCGCTGATTTTTACGTTTGTGACGCTTCCACTAAAAGCTGCGAGCAAACAAGCAAATGGGATGAGAAAGAGCCACAATTCCTTTCGAGTGAGTTGCCGAGAAAGGTGACGATTTGGTCACGAGGTAATATCTATGATTGTATGTTTTAAAGTCAAATATTTCTCGGTGGAGTCGATCGTTGATTATTAAGTGAAGTATGTGGATGAATAACTCGGGCTCCACTAACTCGGACATGTCTCGAAAGCGTAAATGCAGGAAACGAATAGTTTTCACTTAAACGTCGATCGGTATGTGTTTTTCAATGTAACTAGCAAGTTTGCCAGGTTCAAGTTAGCTAGCTGTAAGAGTATTGGGAAGGTGATGGGCGGTAAAGAGCAGTTCTGTAGCAACTAATGCAAGTTGTTCCTAGTATCAAATTCTCCGTAGGAGGGTGATATTACTATGTATAATTGCATAGTTGCGCTTAATCATGCAGTCTACATGACGAACATAATATATAAATTGGACGTTCCCATACCTCGTTGGTAGTTTACACTCTCCTATCCTCTTTAGCTTTGTCGTCACCCAAGCCCTTTAGCTCAAAATGCTGTTTACGAAACTGTATGCGGCCTCTCTCATTGCCAGTGCCTTCGCTCATCCATGGCAAAACACTCCTCAAGTCAATGTGCAAAGGCGGAGCACAAATGATACCACTCACACCATATCTCCGTCTACTCTGGTAGAATTTCCAAACCCAACCTGGCTGGAAAACTTTGCAAGCCGGCCAAATGGCCAGCTCGTAATCACTCTCATCAGCAAGCCAGAGATGTACATCTTTGATCCTATTGTTCCAGGTCCTCCCATCAAGCTATTCAGCCTTCCAGGTTATCTCGCGTTACTTGGAATAGTCGAGTTCACGCCCGACGTCTTCTATTTTGTTGCTGGAAACTTCTCTACCGCTGAGAGTCCTGCCAGTGAAGGTATTGGCTCGTACTCCATTTTCAAGATTGATCTCCGAGTTGAGTCTTCGCCCCATGCGCCAACAAAGATCTTAGACATGCCGAAAGCCACATTTCTCAACGGTCTAGAGCTCTTGAGTAAGCAGGACGGCTTATTAGTTGTTACAGATTCCGGTTTGGGATTAATTTGGGAGATTGATATCTTCAAACGAGAGTACAAGGTCTTAATCGATGCTCCAGAACTGAAGATTGCCTCTGACGCTCCGCCCAATGTTCAACTGGGAGTCAATGGGGTGCACATTAGGAATGGTTTCCTATATTTCACCAACACAAGTCAAGGGCTATTCTGCCGAGTACCGATCACACCCAGCGGCTCAGGTTATGAAATAGGTGCTATTGAGATACTTGCGAGTGCGGCAACTGGAGATGACTTTACCTTGGATCGGTTTGGAAATGCCTGGATTACACAAGGTGCCGCGGACGAGATCGCACTTGTGGTCGGCGAGGGGCCGAGAAAAGGAGATGTGATCACCGTTGCAGGCTCTCCAAACACAGCAACGGTGGCCGGTACTACGAGGTGCGCTTTTGGCCGGATGGAGGAGGATAGAGATATTTTGTATGTCGTCACGAATGGAGGGTTAGCTCTTCCCCCGAATGGAGTGGTAGTAGGTGGAAAGGTCTTGGCCCTGGATACCAGAGGGTACCTGGCTCAAGTCCTTGGTTAGAAATGGATGAAAAGATCAGCATCTAGCGCGGAATGCTGTATCATCGGATAACGAAGAACTAGAGTTGAATTTCTAGACTTGGATATAGACGTCGACTGCTTGTATTGTCGATTAATGATGTGTACTATCTTCTATGAATCTATCTATTCTTAGACGTATTATTGTTGACTCACAGGGCGAGCGATGGGATCTAAATAATTAATGTACAGTAATTGTTAAGTTGAGAGATCTTTGATCGATATTTTGAGGTTTTAGTTGCCGGTTCATAAAATGGTCTATAGCACGCTATTATTTTGGCTAGTCTAATATCACTCTAAGAATTTCAATAGCAGCCTATTTGTTTTTGGTACACTAAGATAAGAGTATACACATGACTGTAACTCAAGGTAGACGTTATAATAAAGTTATACTGGTATGGTTGCTCACAAGGTTACACGACTCCTCGGCGTATTCCTTCAAAAAAGATATGTCTTAGGACTTACATACTTGTACTTTATACTTAACAAGAGGATTGATACCATCTTGTCAACGCAATAATCACTGAAATCATTTTTATTTATCTTCAATTTGCTATAGTGAATAGGATCCCGTAGAGGTACATTTGACGTCAAAAGATTAACAAGCCGTACTGCCAAGTCATCCTCCAGACCCAACATACAAGGTTTGGTGGAAAGAACAGTAGGAATAATGGTATGGCTAGGGAAAAATTCCTGCTTGATGTATTTTTAGACTGATACAACATACAAACAGTATATGCTGCAGCATCCCAATTCATAGAGGGGAGGTTTCCCGTGCAAAACTCGCTTAAGCCCCTGAAAAAGGACCCGTATATTTCTGCCACATCTCTTCGCTAACAGTATCTTGACAATGTCGGGTGTGCTGCTTGGGGTCTTAGAACTGCGACTTGGTGGGTTGAAGCTATGCATGTGATTGCGGCGGTACGTTTTGGTTTGGTAGTATCTGCACCTTTGTGGCTATGCTTGGATATGGGAAGGATGGCGGAACATAAGCAAAGGCTCACTTGAGCAGCATATGTGACGGGCGTGCAGCCCAGAACCACAGGTTGTGTCGGATATTTGTTGCATGCATAAAGGTTACATACACCAATTGTATCCCGCCAAAGGTATGACATGCCAAGAATTACCAGTAAGAACGGAGTAAACTACATATGATACCTGTTTTATGTCAAATAAGGACTCTATGTGGTTCTCACACGTATTACAGTCCTATTAACGCTTGGGTCTATGAGAGTAAGCCAGCTGTTGATGAGTGATCACAGAGAGAAAGTTGTAGCCTTGAGCTTCTTGTACTTTAGACTAAATGGGATCAAAATTCCTTTCTTTTCCACTCGGTAACAAGTTTCGTTACAAGCTCAGATAGTAAAACCACCCCCAACCCATTCAGATTAGGTTTTGGTCACTATGAAAGATTTACCGCTATTGTTAAGCCTCTTTGGTCATAATCTAAAGTTGGCACTTTGCACTTTGCTCAGGTAAATCGGTAAAAGTTGGATGAGCTCTTTAGAGCAATGCGCCCTCTTCTTTCCACCATTCACACTCTTGTAAAACGTGTCTTGACGCTCGAATGCAAAACATTGACACAATGCAAAATCTTAGTGAGCACAGTATCAAAATTGAAAGCTTCATTCACTCCCATATTACATTCAAGTTTACATATCCACCGTTCCATGCTAGATTTGTAAACTTTAATCAAAGTCATGCTAACTCGCCGCCCCTATTCCGTCATCTAGGCATCAACCCCGCCGGGGCCACCAAGCAAAATAGTAAAACCCACCCAATTAAGACTGTGTATTTGAATGTGAAAGCATAAGTCAACGCAAATGATAAAAAGGGTATTTTCTCCCAGCTCGGGTTTCGTCTTGGGCACAACGCCAAAATTCCAATAGTACCACAAACTCCGCTTCCAAATCGTCCTTTCGTGCGCCGTTTGGTTTTCAACAAATACGTATCAATCGTACAATCTCTCATCTGCTTCGACGAGAATCCTCCTACCACCCTTTCTTCCGCGCAAATCGTTTGTTCAGAAGTGCAAGCACCTTGGAAACGTTGAACTGCACATATTCGAGATCGAGATCTTCTTGGTTATCCTTTTGCATTTCTAGGAGATCATCAAGTTTCAAATCAAGTTCCAATAAACCACGGTTGCGTCCTGTATATACGTTAGCCTATAATATGAACATTTAGGATGAAAATTAAGCTTACCCTTATAGTGGAGTGAAATAACAAAGGTACCTGGGAGCGGACTCGTGAAATTGAAGTATATGTTCGCCCTTCGGTTGTCAGGAACGTTGCTCTTCTGGATCACACCCTGCTTTTCCAGTTCCTGGTGCGTGAACTTGTAAGGTCCAAGCACTTGGTGTTTCTGAGCTTTCCTTCTCGTGCCTTCACTCTGACTGCGAACATTGTGTAGATAGCTCTTGTAGGTCTCAAGTTGCCCAACGAGATAGCTGTTATGATCTCTAATGGTCTTGAACACCTCGTCTAACTTTGCGGTTTCCACTAAAACACCATCCTTCAAAGAGCCCAGATGCTGAAGCTCTTGCTCCACCTCGTCACGGAGAGGGCTGAAATTGTCAGACTTGTCGATGACTTGGAATTCCTGCAACTGGCTGAGGAGTTCCATTGCGCGAATTCCCTTACGTACCATGACTGCATCGTTCCGGGAGGTTGCAGCAGCATCGGCTACCCGCTCCAAGCGCAAAGGCCTTCTGGCAACAGCATTATTGCTTGGCATTGACCGCATAATTTGTACAAATGTCGACTTGGCTTCCATGAAGTAAATTTCTTCCTGGGTAATATCCAGAGCAGCTGTCAAGTCGTAATCAGTTTCCCACTTACTGAACAGGGGTAAGTTGATAGCCCTATTTTCTTTTCGAGGAAGTTGTGCTGGAGCTGGGCCAAGATCGCCTAGAATTATGGCCAAGTGTGAGTTGCCATCCTTGTTTAACTCATTCGTGTGCTTCTCCAATAACGAATGGGTCGAATAGACCTCATTAAGCGTGATAGAAAGCTCCAAATCTTTCTTAGAAAGCGCCACATAGTTGTCCATCTCCAAGCTCTCGTAGAAGTCTTGGACTTCACAAAGATCGAGCATGAATTTGTTCACCCGCTCCTTATTGCCTTGAATAAACCCTTGTAGTTTTGCCATATATGGCTCTTTCGCGTATTGCGGTTTATTAGCAAGATTTTGGAGCATTTTGGCAATCAGAGTCAAAGTTCTTCTTGGCTTCTCGTCAGGGGTACCATCAATCAGCATATACGACTTTGGGGTGACGATAGCCGGGTTGATGAAACGCAAGAAAAAGAATCCTCCGATGAGCGTACAAATGACTTGGTCATTCGCATCAGGGTATTTCCGCTTTGTGAGACTCCGAATTTGTTTGCAGATCCATCTAATACCATACGGTGTTTCCTCAAGACCATCTATAATGGTAGTAAGAAACCCGTTCGCAATCTCCATCAACATGGTCAACCTCGGCTCAATGATAGCCTGGACTTGTAGGTTCTCTGCTGCTTGCTCAGCAGTTACTCCCCTCGGTAGCGAGGCTGGCAGGCTTCCTGTGTCCTCTTCAATTTGCGCGATCATGCGTTCGTATACCTTGAGGGGGTTGATTTCTAAATCAAGATCCTTCAACTCAATCAACCCATTAATTCGATCGGCCAATACAGTCTTTAGATAGCTTTGTCCGGGTCCTCTTCGCGTATAGGTCGTCATCATTCTAGAGACGGGTGTGTTGGCTCGTAGCAGAGATGAGTATTCCGGAGTACTGTCGAACTGGTATGTCAAAACAGACTAAATGATCAGTATTTTAAAACCAAGACATGGGATAAGGTCATTACCTGAAACATAGTAAGCAGTAAATGCTCTTCTCGGCTCTCATATTGGTTTCCGTAGATTGTGAACATCACAGTTTGAAGTAATGAATCGATCTCAGCCATAGTAACCAATCGACATAGATGTGCGATGTGTCGAGGCTCAGATTGTAGAAGGAACAGGAGATTGCCGTATTTTTGTGTTTTCTCGTCATTTGGGAAGAATCCTTCTTGCAGGTCGGAGGCATCTTCGAGATGGCTCGCAACTTCGTTTTGCTTCATCCGAGTTAGTTCACGAGCACTTTATAAGCAGTGGAATTATGGCCATACCTCTTCCAATGCCATCCTATTTTGAATCAACAGGGCTATTCTAGAATCCAGATATCGGACATCCTTTTCTAAAACGAAGTTCTTTTTGGATTGGGAAGAAATTTTAGACTTGAGGTCTCGCAGAACCTTCTGGGCTGTTGAAACGTTAGTTGGCCGCCCTTGATCATTGTCCCAGAAACAAAAGCCATACCTTTCGCAAGGTCATCCTCTATTTCTAAATCTTTCTCATTCGCAGACATGCTCATGTAGAGCGTTGTCATGGAGTATCTTTTCGATTGGCGGACGGAGCGCCCACCATCGTGAGATGACATTGTATTTTGACGCGACACTGGCTGAAAGGACGATGATGAGGCGGTTGACGCCCGTGATGGTGCTAGGACGCTCATGGTGGCAGATTTCGGGGTGTGGGAGGGTGTTGGGCTGTGGTGTTGAGGAAGTGATTGAACCCTCAAACCTCAAGCGGAGCGATCTGGGTGGGAGAACAAAGAAACTTGGAATTGGCCAATGATATATTTAGGGATTGGAGATATTAAAGCAGGGCGCATTCGGTCCTGGGGAGTGCAAACACTGTCTCAATATGCGAAATTATGCAAGTCCAGGAGCTGCTGGGCCTTTGGTGGAGATTCGTCTCTTATTAATTGTAGATGCCGACCAGCGACCTGGGTGTTTGGATGTTCAAATATAGTTGTAACACGACCTATACTCATTCAACTAGTCCCCGGAAACTCTGACTCGGTCAGCCGTACCGGTATAACGTCGAGAGGCTTGCGACGAGGGGAGAGCGCCTTTTCAAGCAGTGGTTAGGAATCCCGCGGCTGTTGGTGGGAGTCGTAGATAACAAGAACCAGCCAAGCTGCAGGTGGTGATGCGGCGGCAGTTCTAGCGATGGGCTCACAACGGAGCGGTGTCTATAGAGGATGGGTGGATAGCGGAGGTGCTCTTCGAAAAGAGAATGAGCTGGACGAGGATGGGTAATCAGGTCACGGAGGAGGAGGAGGAGGAGGAGGAGGAGGAGGTCAAGGAGGAGACTGGAAAGAGAGCAACAACGAGTGAGGGGAGAGGGGATGGGTGGATGGGTGGATTCGGTGGATAGTCTTTCGCCCTTGGCTTGGCAGGGCAGCAAATGAAACAAGTGCGGAAAATCCGCAGGGATGGTGTTCGGACGCAAATATCACATTGGCCAGGAACGAGAAAAGTCTGGTGGGAGGAGACTCCATAGCAGAAGCACCAGCTACGAAAGGAGACGCTTTGCTGCCCATCGCCCGAAAACCTTTTATGGTCATTTACCGTCACGGACACCGTCACCGTCACTATCACTATCACCATCTCCATCGCTGCCGTCACCCCCGCGGGAAGTCAATCGGGCGGGCGGCGTACCGGTAGGAATTCAATCTGCACCAGCGAGAGGACGGTGGCCGGTCGACAGCTTTGCGGTGGTATCGTGGTGTAGCATGCCCACGTTCAAGGTACGATATGCATCTGAATCTGATAGCTGCGAAGTGCGAAGCATCTCCTCTGAAATCTCCCCTCCTAGGTTCAAACCCTGCCGTTTCTATTATGGTACGCTTTCGACCCGATACGATTCAACGGGCACATTCTGTCTTTTTCTGTCAGCCAATGTGACGTAGATTGCCTCCGTCTAGTGAGCTCGTCGTAGTGGACTCGTCCATCCAAGCGGCAGATCTGTGCCGTGATATCGGACAACACCTCCACCACCTGTGCAAGTAGTACAGTACAAGGGCACGGCCAAAAACCCTTGGGACACAAGCACGTGGTGTACCTGTTCTTTGTCAGATCGTACAAGTACTGCAAGCTGAAAGGCATACTACCGAGGGAGATAGCGCTATCCACCTGCAACATTACTGTATCATCATCGAAACGGACTGAATATCAAGCCTTCCCCGCAGTGCTCCTCCGGGTCTTGTCCTTACAGCTGCGATCCTGTATAATAAAGGCTCTGTCGTTGGCATGATGTGCCGGA